>JGI20214J51650_10003027_pt1 | contig 10542 bp, 10 predicted proteins | sample WetSurMetagenome_FD_51650 | JGI IMG/M metagenome (IMG submission 51650)
TATTGTTTTTTAATCGCTCTTTTTCACTCAGAATAACTGAGTGTACCAGGAGTATCGTTATCAGAAATGATGTTGATAAATTTTAAGAGATACTAATAAATACCAATTTGCGTTCTATATATACTTTTATAAAATAACTACCTTAGCAACTCATTAAAGCAGGTTAAAATGAATCAGATCAATATCCTTTCCGTTATGATGCAAGCGCAGTTAACAGACACTAATACAGTTAATAACGTGGCTGANCTGCTTATGAAAGGTGGATTTATAATGATCCCCATTATCCTTTTGTCCATAATCAGTATATATATCTTCATTGAGAGATTTTCCTATATCAGGAAAACCTCAGTTATTGATGAGACCCTTGTTGTTAATATCATCAATGAAATCAGGAACAAAAGAACCGAAGAAGCATTAATTCATGCAAAGTACAGTAAAACTTCAATCGGGAAAATCCTGGAAAGCGGACTTAATCAAACAGGTAAATCACCTAAAGATCTTGAAAGTTATATGGAAGCAACTGCTAACCTGGAGATCTTAATGATGGAGAAAGACACAGGATACCTGGGGATTATTGCGGGTATTGCCCCAATGCTTGGATTCATCGGTACCATTTCCGGAGTTATCAAGATCTTTTACAATATATCACTGGCCGATAATATCAGTATTGGCATCATAGCCGGGGGACTATACCAGAAGATGATTTGCAGCGGAACTGGTTTGATAGTCGGAGTAATTGCTTATGCCTGTTATCACTATTTACAGATGATGATAGACCGTTTTTCAATCAATATGCAGAGGCAGGTAAATGAAGTTGTAAAAGTTTTATAAGATGATTATAAAAAGAAAAAGGCATTTTAAGCCGGAGGTGAGCACTTCATCTCTGAATGATATTATGTTTTTCCTGCTCCTGTTTTTTCTGATAGTATCATCACTTGCCAATCCAAATGTAATAAAGCTGCTGCTACCCAATTCCAAGTCAGCGCAAAACCTTAATAAACAGCAGATCACCATTTCTATTACAAAAGATAAGAGGTATTATATCGACAGTAAGCAGATAAATTTTACTGAAATTGAATCTCTGCTGAAATCCAGGATAAGCTCTCTTAAGGAGCCAACGGTTATTCTGAGACTTGAAAATTCTCTGACAGTTCAGGATCTGGTTGATGTCCTCGAGATTGGAACAAGGCTGAAGGTAAAAATGGTGATGGCCACGAACAAGACCCCCGGATCTTAAAAAGGGAAAACAGAATCCAGCAGTACCGATAACTATCGGTACTTAGTGTACTTCGTGGTTAAAAAAGACCTTTAAGACACCCTCTTTTGCGAATGATTCTGTTCGTATTGTAAAAGAATTTAATCTGAATATCTACTATTAAAAAATCAGTCTGGCTGAGAAGATATCTCTTTCAAAAAAAGAGCTGCCTATAACGGGCAGCTCTCACTATATATGTTATCAGATTATTATCCGAAAAGGCTCCATGCAACGGTAACACCTGCCATAACAACAGATACCATCGACATAAGTTTGATCAGGATATTCATTGAAGGACCGCATGTATCCTTGAATGGATCACCAACGGTATCTCCAACAATACTTGCCTTATGGCATTCACTTTTCTTTCCTCCATAATTTCCTCTTTCAATATACTTCTTGGCATTATCCCATGCACCGCCTGAATTATTGAGCATACTTGCCAGAGTAAAACCTGTAGTCATTCCACCCATTAATAATCCAACTACTCCCGGAACACCAAATACAATCCCTGTTACAACAGGAACAATAATTGCCATAAGTGCAGGGACAACCATTTCTTTCTGTGCACCTTTAGTAGCGATAGCTACACATTTTGCATACTCAGGTCTTCCAGTGCCTTCCATAATCCCGGGAATTTCACGGAACTGACGTCTTACTTCGTCAACCATTCGTCCTGCGTTCCTTCCGACAGCTTTCATAGCCATTGCAACAAAAACAAAGCACATCATAGCACCTATGAAAAGACCAGCGATCAATATCGGGTTGAAGAGTGAAAGGTTATAGGCCAAAACAAAATCTTTAACTCCCGCATGTGAAACTTCGACTGCCTGCTGACCTGCCTGAACAGTTGCCGGTACATGACTGTGATAAAACAAAACGTCACCGATTTGCTTATATCCATCAACACTTTTGTCAGCAAGTCTGCCAAGCCAGAGTTTAACTTCTTCCATATAAGCAGCAACAAGAGCAAGTGCAGTAAGAGCCGCTGAACCAATAGCGAAACCTTTACCCGTAGCAGCTGTTGTGTTTCCAAGTCCGTCGAGAGCATCAGTTCTTTCCCTTACTTCTTCAGGAAGACCAGCCATTTCAGCATTTCCACCGGCATTATCAGCGATTGGGCCGAAAGCATCAGTTGCAAGAGTTACCCCAAGTGTCGAGAGCATACCAACAGATGCGAATCCTATACCATAAACGCCCATTGCAAAGTTGTGGAAGCCACCTGCAAAACCGTATGCAGCAATAATACCCGCAACGATTGTTAAAACAGGAAGCCATGTAGAGAACATTCCTACAGCCATACCTTCAATAATTACAGTAGCAGGACCTGTCTGAGACTGTTCAGCAATACCCTGTGTAGGTTTATAGCCATCAGAAGTATAGTATTCAGTTGCCTGGCCGATAATTACACCTGCAACGAGACCTGATACTGCAGCGCCGAAAACGCCCCAGGTAATCCAGTCTGCAGCAGCCATTACTGCCAGTACAACAAGAATGAGAGATGAACTACCGCCTGTACCAAGCAGAAGTGCCCTTAGAAGAGTCTTTTGAGAAGCCGACTCCTTTGTTCTTACCATATATATTCCTGCAATTGATAATAAAATCCCGATTGCCGAAACGAGCATTGGAGCTATAATAGCTTTTATCTGATAATCTCCGCTTTGTCCTGCAATAAAAGGAAGAGCGGCACCAAGAGCGGCTGTTGAAAGAATAGAACCTGCATATGATTCATAAAGGTCAGCACCCATACCTGCAACGTCGCCAACATTATCACCAACGTTATCGGCAATAGTTGCCGGGTTACGTGGATCGTCTTCAGGAATTCCTGCTTCAACTTTACCAACGAGGTCAGCACCTACGTCAGCAGCTTTTGTAAAGATACCACCTCCAACACGTGCAAAGAGAGCCTGAGTTGAAGCACCCATACCAAAAGTGATCATTGTTGCTGTAATTTCAACAAACTTCTGATGTTCATCAATTCCTGGCTGAACAAATGTAAGACCTATCCAGTTTAATCCTGTCACCATATGTTCCGGAGTAAAGACCACTTTAGTCAGGAAAATAAACCAGGCTGCAATGTCGAGAAGAGCAAATCCAACAACAACAAGACCCATAACAGCACCGCTTCGAAGAGCAACCTGTAATCCTTTGTTGAGAGATTTTGATGCAGCCCATGCTGTTCTGTTGGATGCAAAGGTTGCAGTTTTCATTCCCAGATAGCCACAAAGCCCTGAGAAGATACCACCTGTTAAAAATGCAAACGGGACAAATGGGTTCTGAACACCCATATATGCCAGTATGGATAATAATACGACAAGAACTACGAATATTTTGCCGACAACTGTATACTGACTTTTAAGGTAAGCCATTGCACCTTCCCTGACATATTCAGCAATCTCTTTCATCTTGTCGGTACCTTCTTCCTGTACTTTCATACCTTTATAGAAGATCCAGGCAAACAATAACGCCATGAGTGCTGAAATTGGAACAATCCAAAATAACGTACTAATCATGATATTTGTTTTTAATTAATAATATGGTATAGGTTACAAATGAAAAAAAATTCACCGGTACAAAACTATATGAGTTTTTCAATAATTCAAATGAAAAAAAATAATTCTTGAATTAGTTTGCAGTTTAAAAAGAATCTAAATAAGAAAATAACATTAGATCTTCCGTTAAAGAGGATGTATTGTTAATCGCTTAAATATCATATACTTGAAGCTAGATGCCTCTGAAAAATTCGTAGTTTATCTTTTTAAGTTCCGTCATTCTCGGATAAGGATAGAAGACAATATCATCTTTGGCACCAACATAAAAACCGGTATCTATTGTCCTGTAAAGAAGTTCTCCGGTGAAAATACGATGAACTGTTTTCATCTGTTTCTCATATTCACCTCTTATTATCTCAAGGCAATCCCGTAAATGTTCAATATTCGTATAAGGCAGCTTTTCAGAAGAACCTGAAAGAGGATCAGTTGCGAGCTGGTCAAGCTTCAGCTCAACAAAGAATAGTTTAGGAAGTACAATCGGAATTGAATTATCCGTAAGTCGTTTAAGAAACACAGAAGGTGGAAGACTACTGGCGACGAGAGGGCTTACAGGGCATAACTCCTGATAAAGATGAAGAGCATTGTCGGGTTCCGATTTCCTGTTGTATTCTGCTTTTTTCAATTCAAGCACACGACCATGATCGGTTGTCAGATACAGGCTATTCAGAGCTGCAAGCGGAATTGTTTCCAATACTTTATAAACTGACAGATAGACAGAACTTTTCGGACTTCCATCAGGTTTTGCAACACATCTTTTATCCAGGCTCTCCAGATCAATTAATTCTGCAATTTTGTCCAGGTCAACTTCAAAGTAGATTGCCTGTCCCCTGTTGCGTTTTTTTGTACCGGTTGAAAGATAGAGGCCGAATTCCTCAGGAGGGAGCATCGAAGCTACAAGAGCTTCCGGATTGCAGGTTAGATAGATGTACTTTCTCATAGTTTTATGTGTTTAAACGAACAATAATTTCCCCGTCAAACCGATAAAAACAAAGAACTTAAAACCAATTGTACAGTAAAATTAGTCTACTTTTTGCAGTAATGAAAGAAATGAATCAAATCAATTTCCTTCATATTTATTATTTCTCCATAGTACATTTACTACTTAGCAGCAGTGCGATTCGCTTAAAGGAAATAAGCTTCTGATATTTCAACCCGCGAAGGATTTGTTCAGGTCTTCCAGCAGTTCACTACCCAGGACTCCTCCGGCTATTTCGCGTACTTCGCCTGTCATGCTGATATTCCAGTTCTTATCGATCAGTATTTTCAGTGTTCCCCCCGGCATATGCATTGTAAGATCGCCTTTGATCAGTCCTCTTTTGACCAGGATACACGATGCTGCACAGGATGAGCTGCCGGATGCCAGGGTGAACCCGGCTCCCCGTTCCCAGATCAGGATCTCTGCATCATGATCGGAAATCACTCTGGCAAATTGCACGTTGATACGGTTGGGAAACAATGGATGATTTTCCAGTAAAGGGCCATAGGAGCGTATTTCTTTCTCATCAAGCTCCTGTTTGATAACAACGCAATGCGGATTGCCTACTGACACACAGTTCACTTCAAATTCCTTATTCCCTGCCATTATCTTTTGCGCGATAAATTCAGGTTGATCCGAATTAACAGGTATATCATGTGATGCAAAGATTGCCTGTCCCATATCCACCCTGATCAACATTGCTTTTCCTTTTTCTACTTCTACTATTTCGGCATAAACAACATCGGTGAGAGTTTCGACAGAAAATTGCCGGCTCGTTGCATAACCATAATCATAGAGATACTTGCAGAAAATACGAAGCCCGTTGCCGCTTTTTTCCGCTTCCGTGCCATCAGGATTAAAAACCCTGAAACCAAAATCAGCTTTTGCTGACGGAACTTTCAAAACTATGCCATCAGAGCCGATCCCGAAATGGATGTTGCACAAACGCATTATCGCTTGTTTTGTGAGGTGGAAATCAATATTTGTACTTTCCAGGACAATATATTCATTGCCCAGTCCATGCATCTTTATAAAACTGTTTTTTTCCATCATGAACTAGTATTGCCAAAAAACTTCTTTTCACTGCTTACCCTGGAATAAATATAATTCATTGTTTAAGGGAGAATGATATCTTTAATATATTTACGGCAAAATTAAAAAAATGGCGCAGATTAACGAAAACTATTTTAAACTTCAGGCTGGTTATCTATTCCCTGAAATTGGACGGAGGGTTCGTGAATTTCAGAAAGAGCATCCACAGGCCGACATTATCAGGATGGGGATTGGCGACGTAACACAACCACTTGCACCTTCAGTGATCCGTGCTTTTCATGAAGGTGTGGAAGAAATGTCGAAAACCGAAACATTTAAAGGATACGGGCCTGAGCAAGGATATGGTTTTCTGCGTGAAGCTATTGTAAAAAACGACTATCACGACCGGGGCGCTGATATAGATGCTGACGAGATTTTCGTTTCAGATGGTTCAAAATGTGATACTGGTAATATTCTGGAGATTTTTGGCCTGAATAATGTCATTGCCGTACAGGACCCTGTTTATCCGGTGTATGTCGATACAAGTGTGATGGCAGGACGAACAGGTGAATATCTGGGAAACGGGTACTACGACGGGCTCGTATATTTGCCCTGTAATGCGGAAAATGGATTTATTCCCGAAATTCCGGAAAAGAAAGTTGATATAGTCTTCCTTTGCTATCCTAATAATCCCACAGGAACAACAGCTGGAAAACAGGAGTTAAAAAGATGGGTTGATTATGCAATTAAAAATAAAGCAATCATACTTTACGATTCAGCCTATGAGGCTTATATTTCTGACCCCGAAATTCCGCATTCAATATATGAAATTGAAGGAGCCAAACAGGTAGCTATCGAATTTCGCAGTTTTTCAAAAACGGCAGGATTTACAGGAACCCGTTGTGCCTATATGGTTATCCCCAAAAATCTTGTTGCTTCAACTTCAGATGGATCAGAAAAATACCTGAACCCACTTTGGTTCAGAAGGCATACAACAAAATTCAACGGCGTTTCGTACCCCGTGCAAAAAGCAGCTGCAGCGATATATACACCTGAAGGGAAGAAAGAAGCAAAAGCTACTATTAATTACTATATGAATAATGCTAAGATACTTCGAGAAAGCCTGTCCAAACTTGGCTTTCAGGTCTTTGGTGGCGTTAATGCTCCTTATGTCTGGGCAAATTCATGCAGGGGAATAAAATCGTGGGATCTGTTTGATAAACTTATGCAGGAAGCCTATGTGATTGGTACCCCGGGATCAGGTTTTGGCCCTTCTGGTGAAGGATATATCAGGTTTTCTTCTTTCGCCACACATGAAAGTGTGCTGAAAGCNATGGAAAGACTTGGAAACCTCAAATGGTAAATCAATGGCAGACATAAAGACCTCACTAAATGAAGCTTTAAGGAAGTATGGCATTCCGGTATGATTATTGCAGGTTCGTACAATAAAGAGTCATGTTTGTACTTTTGTTATACTGTTATTATTAAATACCAACTGTTTAAAATTGTAAATTGTGGATTTTATGTTAATTTTGAGCGCAATCCAAAAACTAAAGCTAGTGTATGGCTAAGATATCTGCTGTAATTATTACATATAATGAAGAGGCGTTGATCGAAAAATGTCTCGCTTCTATAGACGGGATTGCCGATGAGATAGTTGTTGTTGATTCATTTTCCACAGATGCCACTGAGGATATCTGTAAAAAATATAATGCCAGATTCATCAAACATAAATTTGAAGGATACAGGGACCAAAAGAACTATGCCATCCGGCTTGCAACGTATAAAAATATTCTTTCGCTCGATGCTGATGAATCACTTAGTGATACTCTCAGGGAATCAATTCTGAAAATTAAAGATAAATGGGATTACGATGGTTATCGTTTTAACAGACGCAGTAATTTCTGCGGAACGTGGATTAACTATTCAGAGTGGTACCCTGACAGACAACTGAGACTTTTTCATGCTGATGACGGAAAATGGGGAGTACTTAATCTTCATGAGAAATTTATAATGTCAAACGGAGCAAGTATCGGGAAGCTCAAAGGCGACTTGCTGCACTGGTCATTTACTTCTTATGAAGATCATGAGGATAAAATGATCCGATACACTCAGATTGGAGCCGAAGAGTTTCACAAAGCCGGTAAAAAAGCAAACATTTTTACACCATACATCCATCTCATCTGGGGATTTTTAAGATCATATATAATTAAAGGCGGTTTTCTTGATGGCCGTAACGGATATCGCATTTGTTCATTATATGCCAGGTCTGCCTTTAATAAATACAGGAAATTAATGGACCTCAATAATAACGGGGTTCATAAGTAACCCAATCCTGATGATCTTCAATGAAGATATAAGAGATTCTCTGATTGTACTTAAAAATGGAGGAATAATCCTATATCCTACCGATACAATATGGGGAATCGGTTGCGATGCAACCAATCCTGCCGCTGTTGAGAAAATTTTTAAAATCAAATCAAGGAGTGATAACAAAAGTCTGCTTATTCTGGCCGATGGAATACAGATGGTTGAAAGATATGTTACAGATATACCCGATATTGTATATGAACTAACCAGTGTATCTGATGATCCGCTGACTATAATTTATCCTTCCGGAAAAAACCTGGCCCCAGGTGTCTGCAATGAAGATGGTTCTGTCGGAATCAGGATTTGTCATGATGAATTCTGTAGTGAGTTAATAAGCAGGTTCAGGAAGCCAATCGTTTCTACTTCAGCAAATTTCAGCGGCAGGCCATCACCTGACAATTTCGCCGGAATTGAACCTTCTGTTATTAATTCTGCGGATTATGTCGTAAAATACCGTCAGAATGACCGGCAGAAACATTCAGCTTCACCGGTCATCAAAATAGGACAAAACGGTACTATTAAAATTATAAGGAAGTAGTTTACCTCGATCTTACATGTCCGGAACCAGAGACATGTGCATCAGTCTTTCTGGGATTCCCCATATACGTTACATTTCCACTTCCTGATACCCTTGCTCCCAGAGACTCGGTAACATTGCATGTGCAGTTTCCGCTTCCTGAAATACTGATATCAGCAGATTCAATCTTTAATGCTTCACCTGAATAGTTGCCCGACCCGCTTATTGAAATATCAGCTTTAGCGGCTTCGCCGTTTCCACCGAAGATAATATCCCCTGAACCGGAAATACCGCAATTAAGATCTGATACTGTAATATCAGTTGTGTAAATCTTACCACTACCACTCACATTAAAATTCAGGCTTTCCCCTTTTACCGGATCTTTTATCTCAGCTCTTCCTGAACCTGAAACACCTAATCCTTCCAATTCAGGCATGGTAATGTAAACGGTAACCTTTTCATTCATCCTCATACGCCAGTTTTCCTTCTTGATTACCAGTCTGCCGTTTGATATATCTGTAACAATATCTTCAAGTACTGATCTGTCGCCTTCAAGCACTACTTTAAATTCTTTTCCGAAATTAATATACAGATCTCCGGCGACTCCGAAACTGACTTTAGTAAAACCGGATAAATTGCGTGTCTCTCTTTCTTCAGAGTTACTCTTCGAAAACCCAACTGTAAAAGTCAGTACCACCAAGATTACTGATAAAAATATTGCCCTTTTCATAGTGTAGTGATTTAAGATTAATTTATTAATACTTAGAAAAGACCTCTTTTTTTTAAAATAGCTGCATATTCCGGGAAATTTATATCAGTTAATGTCAGCAAGTCCTTCAGGGATATTCATAACAATGATTTTCTTATTTCTGCTGATACTCAGAATAAGATGCTCATGAAAAGGGATAAGGATTTCTTTATTTTGAGGTGATGTGATTCTTAACAGCAACTGTCCGGGATTAGAAAGGATTTCTCTTATTTCTCCCAGTAACTGATTGTCCTGATCAAAGACATTGAATCCGTTAAGATTCTGAATTTCATTTTCCGGTTCAATTGATTCATCAGACGATGTCAGAAATACTCTGCATCCTGTAAATTCAGTTACTTTTTCAATTGATTCATAATCTTCAAATTTTAATTTCAGAATATCGGCTCCTGAATACTCATATTCTGAAACAAAAAAAGGAACCGGTCTTCCTTCAATTTCAAGAAAGACCGATTCCAAATGGGGTATATTTTCAGAAAAGATTTTCTCTAACTTAACTGTTACGGCACCCTCATAACCGCTGATCTTTGTGATTCGTCCCAGTAATATGTTGAACCTGTAAGCCATTGGATCAATGATCCTTGCGACAATTCAACTATTCCTGAGGCTTATCCTCCGCAACCGGTTCTGATGAAGTCTCATCTACAACTGGTGCCTGAACTGGTGCTTCTGCCGGTGCTTCTACTGATACTTCTTCTTCACCCATTACTTCAGCAACAAGTGCTTTGTCGCCAGCGGCTGCTTTAGCTGCAAGATCTGCATTTCTTTTTGCAAGTTTTGCTGCTCTTGCATCATTAATGCGTTTTTCTTCCTTAAGGCGTTTGCCCAGTTCATCATCCTGAGATTTCTCAAGACCTGATTTTTTTGCTTCGATTTTTGCCTCATTCTGCTTCAGCCATTCTTCAAATCGTTTTGTGGCTTCAGCTTCATCGAAAGCACCTTTTTTAACACCTTCAAGAAGATGTTTTTTAATTAGAACACCTTTATAAGACAGGATAGCTCTACAGGTATCTGTAGGTAATGCGCCATTTTGCAGCCAACCCAACGCTTTATCGAAATCAAGTTCGATAGTTG
>JGI20214J51650_10003028_pt1 | contig 10541 bp, 8 predicted proteins | sample WetSurMetagenome_FD_51650 | JGI IMG/M metagenome (IMG submission 51650)
TTATTTTTTCTTCTTAAACAATTAAAAGCCCTTTATATTTGAAGGGCTTTTGAATTTCTATTAATAAAATGAGGTATTTGTGATAAAATATATATTACTGGTTTCATTTTCACTTCTAACTATTATGATAACCGGATGCAGTGGTGCGAAGACAGATATCATTGGTGAATGGCAACCAGATAACTATCAAAAAGGAAAGATCAGTAATGTATTAGTCGTTGGTATTTTTGCCAAGGATAAACCACTGCTTAGAAGAAATTTTGAAGATGGTATAACTGCAGCATTTAAAAGTGACAATATCAATGCAACGCCATCTATGGATCATATGCCATACGATGTTACAGTAGATTCCACAACTTTCGAAAAATATTTTAAGGATTTAAATATTGATGCTGTGGTGGTTTCAAGACTTGTAGCCATTGATCAGAAACGAGATTATCAATCCGGTTACCTTTATACCATTCCTTTCAATTACTATTATGGCTTCTATTCATTCTATTACGCAGGTATCGCTTACGCAAACTCATCCGGATATATGTCACAAGATGTTGTAGTTGTTTTGGAAACGAACATTTACCAAACATCCGACGAAAAATTAATCTGGAGTGGTATATCAGAAACTGTTGACCCAACTAAAGCTTCTGATGTAATAAATTCTTTTGGAGATGCTCTGGTTTCTAAATTAAAAAAAGAAGGATATTTCAAATAGTGCTGGTAAAATTTTATGGAACCCGCGGTTCAATACCAGTCTGCGGACCAAAATTCCAAAAATTTGGAGGAAATACAACCTGTCTTCAACTCAAAATTAAAGAAACAAACCGCATAGTTATTCTCGATGCAGGAACCGGCATCAGAGAATTGGGAAAAGATTTTCTTAAAAGTGGACACGAACAAGATGACATATATATCTCATTTACACATTTCCATTGGGACCATATTCAGGGATTTCCTTTTTTTGCACCTGCATTCGTAAAAGGACAAAAAATAAATATACTTGCACTAGGTTGGGGTCGTAGAATTAAATCCCTTGAAGATATTTTCAAAACACAGATGAGAAAAGAATACTTTCCAATCCAACTTGAAAAAATGGGGGCACAATTTAATTTTATGCTTCTTGAAGAAACTAAAAAGATTTTTGAACCGCGATCAAAAAATCCCAAACAGGTAATTGTAACAACGAATAAGCACAAACATCCCGGAGGTGCCTATGGTTACCGTTATGAACGGGATAAAAAGGTTTTGGTTTTTTGTACTGACATTGAACACGGTGATACAATTGACGAAAATGTTGTCGAATTTGTCCGGGATGCCGATCTTTTAATTCATGATGCTCAGTATACCGATCAAGAATTAAATAACAAAAAAGGATGGGGTCATAGCAGTTACAGCCAGGCTATTGAAGTTGCTGAAAGAGCCGGAGTCAAAATGTTAGGATTGATACATCATGACCCGGATCACGATGATGAATTTCTACAAAAGATGGAAAAGAAATGTCAACAGAGATTTAAAAATTGTTTTCTTGCAAGAGAAAAGATGGAAATTGAAGTTTAAAGAGCGGTGTATTCAAATTAAGAGTGCAAATGAATTAATTTTTCCTTTTGTCATGGAAGTTATATTCTTAATAAAAAGTATTTATAATGATATAAATAGACTAACACTATGCTGAAATATATGTTACCATTGTTATTTACATTCATTGTGGTTACCGGATGCTCTTCCGTATCAGTTACAAGCGATTATGATGTCAGTGTCGATTTTAAAAACTATAAAACATTTTATGTGTTCTCTGGTGTTCTTAAAGACAGTAAGCTTGAAACAGTATCGCTTATAAAAAAACGCGTAATTAAGGCTGCCGCTTCTGAATTACAGAAGAAAGAATTAACATTAACTGATTCAAGCAAAGCTGATTTTACAGTATTTGCACTTGCATCAACTGCTGAAAAAATGAATGTAAATTCTTATGGATATGGTTATGGTTGGGGACCGTATCCATACGGAAGGAATATTGATATATCTTACTATACTCAAGGTTCTCTAATAATTGATTTCATTGATAATAAAAAGAACGAATTGATATGGAGAGGAATTGGAACAGCAGTGCTTCAAGATCGAGGTACACCAGAAGAAAAAGAACAATTTATTAATGAGGCCGTCAAGAAAATTTTAGATCAGTATCCACCTACAAAATAAGATTTTATTTTCGAATAATCTGGTTAAAAAAAATCTTCTTGAATATATCACCTCAGCTTATTTTAATAATATCATCTTTTTAGTCGAAATCCTTCCACCAGCCATCATCTGAATATAGTAAACTCCACTCGATTGGCCATTTGCATTCCAAACGACATTGAAAGATCCAATTGGGCTGTACTCTTCAACTAAAGTTGTAACTTGATTTCCAAGCAAATTATAAATTTTAATTGAGACTTTAGCAGGTTCTGATAAATTGTAACTTATTGTTGTTGATGAATTAAATGGATTGGGATAATTTTGATTTAGTTCAAAATTAGTAATCAATAAATTATTTTCATTATTAACGTGATCAGGAATTTGATATTTGTATTTTACAACCACACCACCATCTCCCACCGCATAGCCGGTAAGTGAATCAATAAAAAAAATATCATACAACTGTGTGCTATCCGGTGTAGCATAGGGAATCCATGTATATCCATAATCAAAGGTCGCAACAAATAACTCAGATTGTGGGACAACAGCCCATCCCTCATTTTCAGTTCTGAAAGACATTGAAAAAGCGCGACCAGGAATACCAATTTCAAAATAATCCCAGGATTCACCGGCATCCAAAGAATGAATTAAACCTACTCCGAACAAGTCGGGGTCACCTCCAATACCCATAACATGAAGAGAATCAAAAAAATGTATATCCCAAACTTCATCTGGTGGTGAATATTTTCCATCTATTGGGGTCCAGCTATTTCCAGCATTTGTGGTTTTCCAGATAACTCCTGCGATATCAAATCGGCCGCCACATGCAAATCCGTAAAGATCATTATAAAAATTGAAATTGATTACAGGGAACTGAGAAAAAGTTCCGGAATCAATATTAGCCGGTTCCCAGCTTGATCCTCCATTGTTAGTAGTTAAAAATTTTCCAGGAACCCCACCCATAAATCCTTTTAGAGAGTCGAGAAAGTATATTCCTCTTAAAAAAGTATTTTCTTCTCTGTACTGCTCAACACTCCAGATTAATCCTCCATCAGTTGTTTTAAGGATTTCAGTTCCATAGAATAAATTATCATCAGTAGCCACATCAGACCAGGCTAAAGCCCAGGCATTTTCATCATCGAGGAAAAATAATCTCATGATCTTACTTTTTGTATTTGATAGCTGCTGAGTCCAATTCAATCCGCCATCACTCGTATAAAATATTGCGCCCGAATCACCAGCCACCCAGCCTTTTAGACTATCCGCAAAATACAAAGTCCTGAGAAAATTAGTAGTTGGACTCGAAATTTTTTCCCAAAAATTTTGAGAAAAAGTAAAATTTGAAAGCACAATAGTGAGCAATATTAGATATGTTATTCTTATAGCCATGATTTTCTAAGTGAAATATAACTTACATTGAATTAAAATGAATTACAATTAATATTACACATTCGAAAATCGTTTGAAAGGAAATAATTCAGCAGATAATATATGCAACTGATTCATTATATTTGGAATAAATAATTTTAAAATTAAGGAAACAAATGAAAGCATTGACTCTAATAATCATAACGTTTTTTTTAGTATTTGGTTGTGGATCTGAACAAGACAAGGATTTAACAGAAAAGGACGTTCAAAAAAATGAAGCACATATAGCTAAAGTCATTGATAAAATTTCAGCAAGCGGTTACAATTATTTGCAGGTTACAGAAAACAAGAATGATTACTGGATCGCTGTACCATCAATGGAGATAGAAGTTGGCGAAACAGTTTATTTTTCAAAATATATGGTAATGGAAGACTTCAACAGTCCTACCATTGACAAAACATTTGATGAAATTTTATTTGTTGAAGATGCACGCAAATCTCCTACCCCTGACGAAATGAAGAAAATTCATTCCGGCGCAACATCAACTGATAAACAGCAAATTAATGTCGAACCATTAAAGAACGGATTAACCATACAACAGATATATTCGCAAAGAGCTGATTTGAAAGGCAAATCTGTTAAGATAAAGGGGCAAGTCGTGAAGTTCAATAAACAAATTATGAAAAGAAATTGGATTCACATTCAGGATGGAACTGGAACAGAAAAGGATTTTGATTTAGTAGTTACAACTGATAAGGATGTAAAGGTCGGTGATATTATTATTGCTGAGGGTAAACTTTCAGTTGATAAAGATTTTGGCGCCGGCTACTTCTTCCCTGTCATTATTGAAGATGCTACAATTACGGAAGAGTAATTGATTTATTAATCTGCTACTCTAACAACGGGCCGAGGTCAGTCCCTGGGTACATAATAAATGCAATTGCGAATGCTAGTACAGAGATAATTAAACCATACATAAAAATTGTATAACAGATTCTAAGTCTCTGGTATTTCTGTCCTAGCACCTTCCCCAGGTAGTAAAAGTCCATTATCATATTATCATACAGAAAATCTTTATCCTTCATCATTTCTTTCATTCCCCACGTAAAGTCATTTAACGTCACTTTGTGAAAATTACCAAAAAACAAAAGGTTGACTTTTTTCTCCCTGATATCTTCTTCAGTAAATACACCACTTGTAACTTTTGGGCGTGTGACAAGAATTGCATAAACAAGTGTAACCAGACTTGATAGTGTCAGCATTGCAGTTGGGATTATCAGATTAGGGTTTGTATCCAGCTTCCTTAACATAAAACTAACCATTATAGTCAATACAAGTGTATTAACACTTATCATAATGTTAGCTTTTGTATCAGCCATTGAACTAAATTCAACATGTGTTCGAATTGTATTTCTGAACATTGTTTCAATAGATCGACCCGCATCTTTTTCTTTATCTTTTTTCTTCTTTTTATCTTCGTNGGTAATTTCCAATGTAATGTCCTTGTTGTTTTCCAAAAGTTTTTTAATTTTTTTTAATTTCTTCTTGGTTTTAATATAATTAATATTTTTTTGAGTATCATATTTAAGTTTAGCAAAATCAGTATAAAATTTATGATACTTTAGAAAATCTAAATTACTTTGCAGCCAATCCTCCTCTTTAATGATTTTGCCCTCGTGAGCTTCAACTTCATTTTTATAAAGTTGGTTTCTTTTCTCATAATTATTTGTCCCTAGATAATGAAGATCTGCATCACAAATAATTTTATCCAGAATATTCTGGGGATTTCTGGGCATTCGCGTAGCATTAATGAGTGAAATGACTTTATTAATTCCCACCTCAGAATAATTATTTTCACGTAAGAACTTTTCAGCTAACTCAATCCCAATATCTTCATGTCCCTGACATTTTTCAGTATGTCCGATATCGTGAAACCAGGCAGCTATCAATAAAGCTTCTTTGTCCTCATCATTCACACCTACAGCAACAGCTATTTCTTCTGCAACTTTAGCTACTTCAGCGGTGTGAGTCAAATTGTGGTAATAACTATTTTCGGAACCCTTTTTTTGAAAGGTGGCTCCAACAATTTTTTTTACTTTGCTAAGAATATCGCTATTCATTTGCTATTCCATTTATGATTTATTAATTGCAAAGTAATATTATGTTTCAAGTGCATCCTTATTTATTTATAGAAATCTAATTTTCACCGAAAATTTAGAGCCAATTTCATTCTGCTACGGTGATAATCATCACAAGTATTTACAATGACTATTGTAGAATCTTAATTTCAAATCGTTAGATTTACTATATAAAAGAAATTGTGATTCAACTCATATTAATTATTCAGCTATGAAAATAATTTATCTAGTAAGACATGCAAAATCGTATTGGGGTAACCAAAGTCTTTTGGATTTTGATCGAACTCTAAATAAACGTGGTAAATTGGATGCACCGTTTATGGGCAAAATATTAAATGAAAAAAAAATCAAGCCTGAATTAATGATTTCAAGTCCAGCTAAACGAACAAAAAAAACTGCAATAGCTATAGCCGAAAAAATCTCCTTTCCAGAAAAGAAAATTTTATTTATAGACGAATTGTACGAAGCATCAGCAAACATTATTCTGAAGGTAATAAAGAAAATTGAAGATGATTATACTTCGGTTATGTTGTTTGGACATAATCCTGGCCTGACTCTGTTAAACAACCAGATTTCGTTAACCTATATCGAAAATATCCCTACTTGTGGCGTTGTTGCTCTTGAATTTACTGGTGAGTGGACTGAGCTGGAAAAGGATGTTTGCAAGCAACTTTTTTTTGAATACCCGAAACTTTATAAGAAGTGATTCTTCTAAAATGAGTTAGTTGGACAATTAAAATCCCATCCCAAAACCTAGATTGAAAATAGTTGTTTCGGGTGAAAATGCAATATATGTATTTCCAATCAATGTTGAATTAAGATATGAAATCCATAAGCCCGCTCCATATGATGGATGCCACATTTCAGAAATTTCATTTGAAGCAAACACTCTACCAGTTTCCGCAAATATATTAATTCCAACTTTGCTCTTTAGAATAATATTAATGTGCGTTAGAAAAAGCCTTAATTCTGCCTGTCCAAATAATGATGCGTCACCCGAAAATCGACCTTCATTGTATCCCCGCAAACTATGTTGTCCCCCAATTGTTGCTCCGGCATAAAATGGATACTTACTAAAAACACGACTACCTCCTGCTCTTAAGGCAAGTGTTGCAAACGAAACAAATTCAGGAGTAATATAAGATCTTAAATCAAAGCCGGCCGTATAGAATGATTCTGATATACCATAAACGTCGGGAAATATTCTCCCGTTAAAATTCATCCAGTACCCATTCAATGGATATTGCGGATTATCCTTTCCATCAATTATTAATCCGAGATGAATACCGAAAGGTTTTATAACACCAAGTCCGTAATTTCCATATTTGAATGATGTAAGAAGAGTATCATTATTAAGAGAAGTCTTTGTTCGAACAAATGAAATACCGAGATTTNCCTTAATTCTATCTGTGAAATTATAATAAAATGTGGGAAATAATGTTATTAAATTTTGATTTACCTTATAGTAATCATTTGATTCAAGATTTTTATTAAAGGAGGTTTCATTCCCGTATCCAAAATATCGAGTAACAAATTGCTGCGTTATGGCAGCTAGTACATTCAACCTTCCATCCCTTATTAAAGAATAGAAATCTGCCTGATATGCAAATGCAAAATTGCCAAAAAGTGTTGCATAACTTGCTGTAAATTCTTGCATATAGTCTTTGGGGATTTGTCTAAAATCGTAACTATTCAATTGTAACCCACCACCGATAGTTAAGCCATAATCGGAGTTGAAATCAATGATCGGAATAACCAGCCAATCATGTCCACGGTCTCTTTGTCGGGGTTCATACTTTTCCTGATCATCGCTAGGTTCAGGCCATTTGGAATCATCAAACACAGCCCCCTTCCCCATTACAACTTCAGTCTTGTCTCCACTATCGTAAAAATATGTTTTGTCTTCAGCATCTGAAAAAAGCGTCACTGAAAGCAGGTAGCCGCTTACAATTGATTCATTTATAAACTCATCCTTTCCTTTACCACCTATAAACCTCAATAATGGACTAACTGAGCATTTACCAAAAACGAATGCTTTGTCATTTCCATCATTCATATGAATACGCAAATCTTCAGTTACATTATTATCAAACATTTTATAAAATAATAGTTCTCCTTTCTCATCACTTTTTGATTTATCTCTTTTGAAAATTGAAACAGCCGTTGAACTATCATCAATTCTATTCACTTCAACAAAGTCATCCTCGTCGCTACAAAAAATATCCGCATATTTATTTACAATTACATAGAACTCATCTGATGCTTCTTCCAATAGATCTCTTCTGGATTTTAATTTTGTATCTAATTCAGTAGAACATTTAGGTATAATTTCCGGAGGGAGTCTGTTAATTGCACTATCAATCACTTCATCAGTAATTTTTAATTTAACATAATTCATTACAGAATCCCAGGTAGCTTTGCTTAATTCAGTTAAAACTCTCCTATCGAGGAATCGTCCATTCCAAGTAAGATCTTCCATTTGTGGATATTCTTTTCCAAAATTATTTAGTTGTGGNACGATGTAAGCGGCTACATAAGGAAAAATTCCGTCATACTTTGAGAAAGCCTGATCGCGGTCGCGTGGTATAGGTTTCCAAACTTCAAATTCTTTTCCATTAGCAAGTGAGTCAAATTTAGCCCATCGCCATTGATCCATATGTCTATCCCAATCTCCAATAAGAATGTCAATCAACCTTGCTTTCAAATATTCAACTTCATCTATCTTTTGCTTTCTTTTTTTTGCGAGATGATCAAAAAGCTTATAAGTTCCTTTAACATCCAAGGCATCATCAAATCCGGATTCATCATCTTTACCTTTAGTTGGATGCTCTTCAATAAAACCAAGTTTATCTCCAAACTCATCCTTGAATTCACCTAACTTTTCATCGTTCGGAAGAAAAACTAATTGTGGCTTAGCTTCAAATATTCCGACTGCATCAAGTAACGGTGAAACTACAAGAGGTGCAAAAGGATTTGCTGAACTAATTTGATCACGAACAATATGTTCAGCTACGGATTCGCGCAACTCTTCAGGTAATACTTTTGAAGGGTCCTTTTCAATTGATCTAAACTTCCAAATTTTACCATCATTACCTTTAAATCTTAATGATTTAGTTTGCATTCCCCCACCTCGTTCAAGAGGAAAAAGACCACCAGCAAAAGTTTTTAGATTTAGGATTTCGACTTTAACGGGTGTAGTCCAAACCTCCCGCCAATGCTCACCGAACCAGAATTCATAAAACCCACTTGCTGAGTACTGTTCTCCAGGAATAATAGTGATGTATTCAATATCATCTTTATCCTGAGAATAGGAAAATATCTGTAATAGCAAGAGGAGGAATATTATTAGATTCTTACTTTTCAAAGTGTATTTGCTAATTCTGTAATCAGTATGAAAAACTTAGTATGTTATTCAACAGGTAAGTTCATCCTTTGGAGTAAATTCTTAAACTGAGGATGATCGTGTATATCTTTCCAATATTTCCCATTTATGAAATTTAATCCTCCGAGTCTTTTATCAATCGCACTATTTAATAAATCGAAAACTTTATCCCATTCTCCTAGTCCCGAATAAATTATTGCCATGTCCATATCCATTGGAACATCTTCTGAATTCATTCCTTTAAGTAGTTCAAGATATTCTCTTGATTTCTCAGGTTGTTCAAGCTTCGAGTAAGCGTAGCCTAATCCCGAAATGGCTTTTGATTTATTTGCGGGATCGTTTAGGTTTTTCTGAAAGATTTTCATAGAATTTTCAAAATCCGATGACTTTAAATATATCCATGCCAAACTGTTCCAGGTGTCACCAAAATCAGGATCAATCTCCAGAGTCTTTTTGTGTTGTTGGATTGCTAAATCCGGCTGATTATTATTGAAATATATAAAAGAAAGTATATAACTNATCGGTGCATTNAGTGGGTCAAGNTGATGTGCGAGCTCNGCTTCTTTTAAAGCTTTTTTATGATANCCAAGTGTAGTTAGAAGCATCGAATAGTATTGATGAGTTTCTGCTGAATTTGGATTTAACTCGAGTGCTTTAAGAAAACATTTTTCTGCACCATCCCAATCCCAATCGTTAAAATACTTAACCATACCAAGAGAAATACGTGCATCAATAAGTAAATTATCCAGTTCGAATGATTGTAATGCATAATCCTTAGCTTTAGAATAAGCGATTTTGTTTGACATAAATCCGGCTGCACCAAGGAAAACATAGCATGCGGATAACCTTGCATAAGCTACTGCAAAATCAGGACAAATATTTATCGCTTCTTCAAAATATTTTATTGCTTTTTGTATAAAATCAGGCGACCATTTATTCCAATTATATAATCCCTTAAGGTACAGATTATAAGCTTCAATATTTTTGGTAGATACTTTAACAAGTGACTCAGCAGGCTTTCGAAGGGTAATTGTATTTTTTAATTGATCTACAATAGAGTTTGCAACTTCATCTTGAACTGCAAAGATATCCTCTAAATTTCTATCAAATGTTTCAGACCATTTATGATATCCATCATCTGTATTTATTAACTGTGCGGTCACCCTGACGCGATTACCATATTTTCTTACACTTCCTTCAAGAACAGTTTTTACTCCAAGTTGCTTACCAACTTCTCTTATATCAATATTTTTACCTTTGAATGCAAATGAAGATGTTCTGGAAGTTACAAGTAATCCTTCAACTTTTGCAAGAGCGTTTAATAATTCTTCCGTAATACCATCACTGAAATATTCATTGTCTTTATCCGCGCTAAGATTCAGAAATGGAAGAACGGCAATTGAGTTATCAGAGTTTATTGTTTTGCCTTCAAGTTCACGTTGGCTTGGTATAACTAAACCACTAGTTGTAATCGCATACAATT
>JGI20214J51650_10003031_pt1 | contig 10540 bp, 10 predicted proteins | sample WetSurMetagenome_FD_51650 | JGI IMG/M metagenome (IMG submission 51650)
GCTATAATCGGTCTCCAGCCTCAACAGAGGTATTCCGGCCTCCTGCAGGGTCTTCTCCACGGTAACCGCNTCATTAGCATATGTGTGGCAGAACTGCAGATTGTAGTGGATCACGCCGTCAGCCTGGTATTCTTTTGCCAGGCGAACGATGTCGTCGAGCCGCTCTTCATTGGGAGTAAAGCAGGCACAGTGTATCTGGAGATAGCGGTCGGAAATATTCTTCAATTGTTCCTCTACCGTTTTTCCGTTTTCCGATACCAGGTCGCTGAAAAAACGGGTCCCGGTGCAGGACTCCTCGCAGACTACTACGGCACCGGCAGACTCTACCAGGTGATGCAGTTTCCAGTTAGGAATCGCCATCGGGCTGCCGGAGATCAGGATACGGGGTGCGTTTGCGGGAGCAACCCCTTCTTTCCTTGCGATGCGTGCTTCCAGTTCATCACAGAGAGCATTGATTTGCTGGGTGTCCCTGGTTACGTCATCATAAAAAGATATCTGTGTCACCAGTTGAGCGTCCTTGCCGCTGATAGGCACCGGCCTTACTTTACGCGTGTTATAGAGACGCTGTAAAGCACGGCGTCGACCGTTCACCTTCTTGATGGCTTCTCCAAGGTTTTCAGCGTTTATTTTATTCTCGGTCAGCTCCTCGATCTTATCCTTGAAGGCGATTACTTCATCATGCCAGAGAGCCCGGCTGCGGACAGTTTTCTTATTGGGTACTTCCATGACATAAACCGGCTGATACCTGTTGAGTATTTCGAACATCTTCTTTTTACCGTCGCAGGTAGTCTCACCTACTATCAGGTGGCTGGCCTGTACATAGGGACAGACACGGCCCAGTTTGAAACCAAATGATGATTTGATGAGGGCACAGGTATTACGAGGCAGTACCTCTTCCGCTACCGGCACGGAAAATTGTGCTCCGGCACAAAGCCCGACCTGTATGCCGCCGGCGGCCATGACGATCTCCTCCGGAACGAAGACACAATAGGTTGCCACGATCTTGCTGCCGTTGGCAGCAGCTTCTCGCAGCTCATGCACCCGGATGCCGTGGATGTCGCCTACCACAAAATCAAAAAATCCCATATTGGGACGGTTCTTCTGTGAAAGGAATATTTCCTTGAAAATCGGTCCCAGGGCATTAAGCAGCAGGTCATGCTGTTCCAGATTAATACCGAGGTCTTTCCACATTTGGCGGTTATCGGTAGTCACTTATAAATTCTCCTCTAATAAAAAAAATAGCGACGGCGGTAAAACCTGCCATCGCTTTCAAAAAACGCACGATCACCTGCGGGCTAAGGCCACGCAAGTCTTAACGGAATGGAGGTTCTCCGAGAGAATGATCGATGCAGAACTGCATCAATTGATACGGCTCAGTTTCAGGTTTGTCGCTGCATTAATATCATCTCTCTCACCTCCTTTTGAGCATTACATTCTCAATATAACATTAAAGCAACTTTCCGGCAAAACTAAACTATTTTAATTGCCAAAGTCATCTTTAAACCGCTATGATATTAAGAGTTTAGTGGAGGGCATTCCGTTGCGTTACTCTTATCAATCAAATGAAAATACGCCGGTCTGGATACTTATCGGATTAAACGTTCTCGTTTTTATTTTCGGCTATGTTGTACCCGGCCTGGATAGTAGTCTGGCCCTGCAGCTGGCCTCTTTTTACCGGCAGCCCTGGTCGATACTGACATCCATGTTCGTTCACGCCGGTATTTTCCATATCCTGTCGAACATGCTGGCACTTTTCTTCTTCGGGACTTTTCTGGTGCAGTTGCTTGGTTCCAACCGGTTCCTGATTGTCTATTTCGCCGGCGGCATTGCCGGCAATCTTCTCTTTCTTCTCTTCGCTTATCTCGGTATCACTATTGATATCTATACCGCCGTTGTCGGCGCCTCCGGTGCCATTTATGCCCTTGGCGGAGTTCTGGTTGTCTTAACGCCCAAACTCCGTGTCTATTTCTTCGGCCTTATTCCCGTGCCACTCTGGGTCGCCATTATAGTCGGGTTCCTGATCATTTTCCCCGGTGTCGCCTGGCAAGCCCACCTCGGAGGATTAATTGCCGGACTGCTCTTCGGCCTCTACTTCCGCCAGCAGAACAGCAGGTACCGTATCAGGTAGTTATCAGACCCTCTGTCTCTAAATTCACCCCAAAAAAACATGAGCCAGTCGCGGGATAGTGCTATAATAATTAAGTCATGGCTCTAAATTACTGGCTGTCAAAGGGAGGATTAATGGACGAACTAAAAGTCTTCACTGGTAATGCGCACCCCAGTCTGGCCAAAGCTGTTACGGACTATATGGGTATTACTCTGGGTAAGTGTGAGGTCTTTGAGTTCAGCAATGAGAACATTTTTGTGCGTATACTGGAAAATGTACGCGAACGGGACGTTTTTGTCATTCAACCGATATGCTCACCGGTGAACAAAAGTCTTGTCGAATTACTCATTATGCTTGACGCTCTAAAAAGGGCCTCTGCTGGCAGAATCACAGCAGTGGTACCTTATTATGGTTATGCCCGTACCGATAAAAAAGACCAGCCGCGTGTGCCAATAACAGCCCGGTTGGTAGCTGACTTAATCACAGTAGCCGGGGCGAACCGGGTCCTCACCGTCGATCTTCACGCCGGGCAAATACAGGGGTTCTTTAACATACCCGTCGATGAATTGACCGCCCAATACATATTAAAAGACTACTTCAGGAAAAAAGGTCTGGTCGATAACCTCGTTGTGGTAGCCACGGATATCGGCATTTCCAAGCGGGCACGTGATGTAGCCAGCCGCCTCGAAGCCCCATTAGCAATCATGGAAAAACGGCGGGTAGGCAATACCGGTAAGACCGAGGCTCTGAATGTCATCGGCGATGTAAAAGGCAAAATCGCCATTACTGTCGACGATGAAATAGATACCGCCGGTTCGTTAGTGAATACTGTAAGTACACTGCTGGAAGAGGGGGCGAAAGAAGTCTACGCCTGCGCAACTCATCCGGTATTCACCGGCCCGGCGATTTCACGCATTGCCGCCAGCCCGGTCAAAGAAGTGGTGGTCACGGATACCATACCGGTGAACGGCAGCAAGAAATTGGATAAAATTGTAGTTTTACCTATCGCTCCTCTGCTGGGAGAGGCTATCCAGCGGATCCATTCCGGCCAGTCTATCGGAGCAATGTTCGAACAGGCATAACAGGATGCCGGCATGACAGAAAAGTTAGTTGAGGTATACCGGGCTAAAGGCGAAGGCCAGGCCGAAATTATCAGAGGCCTGCTGGAGAGTTACGGCATACCCTCAATGCTTCGATCGAACGCCGCACCTTCCGCCTTTCAGTTTACCGTAGACGACATGGGTGAATATAAGGTTATGGTATGGGAGAAAGACGCCGCNGCAGCCCGGGAACTTATCCAGAACGGCGGCGATAAAATAGAAGAAGAAAATAAATAATACTACCAATATATGAATTTGGAATAAAGAATAAGGAATGGATTCCCGATCGAGGTCGGGAATGAGGTCAATGATAACCAACCATCCTCATTCCCATGAAAATGGGAATCCACATAAAAATACTACCAATGTTACAAATGTTCCCCATTAAAATGAAGGATTGATAAAAGTATTACATGTAATTCAATATTCTTAAATCATCAATCTTAAATCTAATTGTTAGTAGTATTTGTGGTGTTTAGAGAGTTTTAAGTTATGTTTAAGTGGTTAGGGATCGACTCCAACGAAAAAGTTGTTAACCGGATGCAGCCAACCGTTGATAAAATTAATGCGCTGTCCCCGGAATACCTGGCGTTGAGCGACGACCGGCTTCGGGCTAAAACAGCGGAATTCAAATCCCGTATCGCAGAAGCTGCCGCGGATAAAAAGCACCGCCTGGAAGATATCCGTAAAGAGCTTGATGAAGCCAGAGGCCAGTCCAGGACCGCTACCGACTACGAAAAGGAATCTGTTGATTTCCGTATTAAAGAACTGGAAAAGGACATCACCCGGTTAGACGCGGAAGTCCGTAAAGCTGAAATCGAGTTCCTCGATAAGCTTTTACCCGAAGCTTTCGCCGCCGTTAAAGAAGCCGCCCGCCGGACTATCAAACAGGTCCACTTCGACGTCCAGCTCATCGGCGGCATCGTCCTGCATCAGGGCAAGATAGCGGAGATGAGGACCGGTGAAGGTAAAACACTCACCGCCACCCTGCCCCTGTATCTAAATGCCCTGACCGGGAGGGGCTGTCACCTGGTGACTGTAAACGACTACCTGGTACGCTATCATGCCAACTGGATGGGGCCGGTATTTCACGCCCTGGGAATGAGCGTTTCCTGTATCTTTAGCCAGACTCCGGACAACCCCATGCCCTCGTTTATATTCGACCCGGCCTTCGTTGAAGAAAACAAACCTGAGTGGCATCTGCGCAAGATAACCCGCCGTGAGGCATACCACACGGACATTACCTATGGCACCAACAATGAGTTCGGTTTCGATTACCTGCGGGACAATATGGTCAGCGATCTGACGCTGGCCGTCCAGCGCACCCTGGATTATGCTATCGTCGATGAGGTAGACAACCTGCTTATCGATGAAGCCCGTACGCCTTTGATCATCAGCGGGGCCGCTCAGGAAACCGGAGATATTTACAAGAGGATTTACGGTATCGTCAGGGGCATGAAATTTAAACTTATGGCCCAGGAACCTTCTACTACACAGGAAAAAGACGCGGAACAGGAACTCGAGACCGAGTATGATTATGTCGCCTATGAAAAGACCCATGGAGTCAAGGAGACCGCCCGCGGCCAGGAGAAGTTAGCACGTGATCTCGGCATTGGTATAGACGCCATGTTTGATGCCGAGAATCATGGCATTTTAACCATATTCCGTAAAACTATGACCGCCATTGCCCTCTATAAAAGAGATGTAGATTATGTCGTTAAGGACGGCGAGGTAATCATTGTCGATGAATTTACCGGACGGCTGATGTACGGCCGCCGCTATTCTGAAGGTCTGCACCAGGCCATCGAGGCCAAGGAAGGCGTTAAGGTCCAGCGGGAAAGCATGACCTATGCCACCATCACCTTCCAGAACTACTTCCGCATGTACGGCAAGCTGGCCGGTATGACCGGCACGGCGGAAACTGAAGCCGAAGAGTTCGGTAAGATCTATAAGCTGGATGTGGTTGTTATCCCCACTAATAAACCGATGGTCCGGGAAGATTCTACCGACCGGATTTATAAGACTGAAAACGGCAAATACAACGCTGTTGTAGAGGAAATCGAAGAGATGTATAAGCAGGACCGTCCCGTCCTGATTGGTACCGTCTCTATTGAAAAGTCCGAACTGTTAAGCGATAAACTGAAGAGAAAAGGCGTTGCTCATAAAATACTCAACGCCAAACCTGAGAACAGTGCTAAAGAAGCTGAAATCATTGCCGAAGCCGGTAAACCGGGTACCGTCACGATAGCCACCAATATGGCCGGCCGGGGTGTTGACATTATCCTGGGTGGGAAACAGCCGGATGGTACTGATGAAAAACCCTTACAGGACTGGCAGCAGCGTCATAATAAAGTTGTGGCCGCCGGCGGCCTGCATGTCATCGGTACGGAACGTCATGAATCGCGGCGTATAGATAACCAGCTCCGCGGCCGTGCCGGACGCCAGGGCGATCCCGGCAGTTCCCGCTTTTTCGTTTCCCTGGAAGACGATATCATGAGACGCTTCGGCGGCGACCGTATCAAGGGTCTGATGAATGCCCTCGGCATGGACGAAAATACCCCTATCGAAGTGGGTATCATCAGCCGTACTATCGCCGATGTCCAGAAACGGGTCGAGGGCTATAACTTCGATATCCGCAAACACCTTGTCGAATATGACGACGTGGTAAACGAGCAGCGTAAGGTAATATTCGCTGAGCGTAATAAGATATTGAGCGGGGCTGACCTGAAAACCAACATCCTGGATATGGTCGAGGAAGCAATCCGCACCGAAGTAGCCAATCATATCGATGAACATGGTATCCGGCGGGACGAAGACGATCTTATAAAAACCCTGAAAACTATTTTCCCCGTTCCGCTAGATATTAATAAGACCGTTCTTGAACCAATGAACCGGCAGGATATTACTGACAGGTTGGTCACCGCTGCTCACCAGGCTTATGAACAAAAAGAGCAGGAACTCGGGATCATCGACGGAGAGTTAATAAAGGGACTCGTTGCCGGCCGCATTGTAGGCAGTCAGAATGCCGACAAGGTCCTGGGCTGGCCGCTATTGCGCGTCATCGAGAGCCTCAACATGCTTCGCATTGTAGATAAACTCTGGGTTGAACACCTGACAGCCATGGAAGAAATGCGGTTGAATGCCGGCTTTGAGGGTGCTGCTTTCCAGAGAGATCCTCTTGTAGTCTATAAAAACAAAGGCCTCCAGCAATTCCAGGTACTTCTCGATACCATCAAGGAAGAAATCGTTCATACCATCTATCATGTTTCTATCAACCGGGTACAGGCAGCCAAACCAGCCCCATCGGCGATGGCGAAGGCTTCCGGACGGGAAAATATCAATAGACAGCCGGTCCAGACCGGCAATAAAAAACCGGGGCGTAATGATCCCTGTCCCTGCGGGTCCGGCAAGAAGTATAAGCACTGCTGCGGGAAGTAACGCTAAGCTCATATTTTAAACTGGATTCCCGATTGGATCGGGAATGAGGCCAACGCTGATCCACTATCGTCATTCCCAACTCGATTGGGAATCTAAGAATCCACCCCCGGTCCCTGATCTCTAGCTACCAATATCTAATCTAATCTCTATTCGATATTTGACATTTGTAATATTGGTAGTATTATATAGTTGTAGACTACTACTATATTTCATGGAGATAAATAAGTGGTAATTAAGACTAAAAGAGAACGAATTACGGTAAGGGAAGCCGCCAAAGAATGCGGTCGGAACGCGGAGACCATTCGTAGATGGATATGGTCAGGTAAGCTGCCCGCGGAAAAGCTGGGCAACCAGCTATACATCAAGCGCAGCGACTTACCAACTTGTCAGCCTGAAAAAAGGAAATCCTTTTTGAAAATACCGGTTGAAGAGTTTATTCGAAAGGCCACGCAGTTACATGAAGAAATGCGAGCATATTCCGGCAATATCGACGCCGGTAACGCAATCAGAGAAGCACGCAAGGGGCGATTGGAGTGAGCGGCGTAGTTTGTATCGATGCCAGTCTATTTCTTGCATGGTTATTAGCGGAAAAACATGATAAAGCCGCATTAAATTTATTGAGTAACTGGAGCCGGGATGGACTGGAACTCGTTTCGGCACCGTTATTTCATGCTGAGGTTACTTCAGTATTACGCAATAAAGTGTATTTCCGGAAATTACCAATAGAACAAGCCGAGAATGCATTTTTACTATATCAGCAATTCGACATTAGTTGTAAAATAAGCGATTTAGAAATCCAAAAAAAGGCCTGGAAATTAGCAAAAGCACTTGACCTTCCACGTGCGTATGATATGCAATACCTGGCTGTGGCGGAACTAGAAGGCTGCGAGTTATGGACAAGTGATAAAAGACTATATAATTCCTGTTATGGTAAGAATAAACGGATAAGATGGATAGGCGAAATATCCACATGACCAACGTTGAAATTGCTCGGGTTTTTAAAGAAATAGCCGATATGCTCGGCCTTAAAGGCGAGGACTGGTTTAAAATCCGTGCTTATCTTAAGGTGGTCCAATCGATCGGACAGATGACCGAACCGGTGGAGAACATGGTACGCGAAGGCCGGGCAAGACAAATCCCCGGGGTGGGCGATGCTATCGAGAAAAAACTTAACGAACTCATCACGACGGGAGTACTGACTCTGCACGAAGAACTGAAATCTGAATTTCCGGAGTATAAAGGTGACTGATACGACGGCAGAACAAAATGTTTCCGAATTTGAAGAAAACGAGACCATCCGTTCGCTCCGCCATGATGTAGCCTCCGGTAAACACTGGTATCTGGCACTCCTCGAAGCCATCGGCCGTTGGGATATGGCTGAGGAGACGGTTGACGGGCGGACCTTGCGTTATCTTATCGCCGGGGAAGCCTTCGACTGGCTGGTCCTTGCCGAACGCCTTTGCCTGGCACTGAACGGTCTGATACCGGAAGATGAAAAGCTAAACCTGCTTTTTTATGGTAAAGCACCCGTCAACCTTACTACGGAAGAGTTTCAGAAGTTTATCGGTGAAAGCAAGTACCGCCGCCACCTTAATTTCTTCTACGGCATTACTGTTGAAGAGGCACTCTTTCTCTCCGTACAGGACGAAGTCCGCAAAGAAAGACTCTCCGGCCTTTTTTATAAGGAAATCGACCAGACCGATGAAGTCTTCCGCCGTATTTACGGCCGCAGTAAAACAGAGCTGCTGAAAGAGTTTCGCAGCGGGAAGCGCTATCCCCAGAACCCTACCATCAGCCTCACGGAAATGAAAGAGTTCACCTACTGGCTGTTTAAATACCGTTTGGAACACTGCGAANGGCCCAGAGTTGCCAGCGATACCAAAAAGGCTATGCAATACCTGCAAGAGCAATATGTCAGGAGCCTGGAAAAGANNCACTGAGGTTTTGCTAAATGATTCAAACCTGATATAATATTATTAGCAGTCTTTGAACGAGGCTGCTAATTTTTTGGTGAAGCACCCCGAGTATTTCGGGTCCTGGGAGGTGAGCCTTTGCCTATCTATCAATATAAATGTGAAAAGTGTTCACGTGAGTTCGAGCAAAGAAAAAGTTTCAGTGAAGAAAGCAATCATGTGACCTGCCCCGAGTGCGGTAAGCGGGCGCACCGCGTTTTTTGTGCACCCGGTATTATATTTAAGGGCTCCGGTTTTTATGTAACCGATTATAAATCAAACGCTACCATTCCTTCCGGAAATGCCGCAAAAGAAAAGGCCAAAAAGGACGTTGCTGAAGTAACTAAGCCTGCCAGCAGCACAGAAATTCCATCGTAAAGGAAGGGCAATTAAATCATGGCTAAAGAGAAAACCACCAGAGTCCAACCGGTTGCTCCGCCTGAAGTCAACTTTGTTTGCAGGTTTTGCGGCGAGACGAAGCCGTTGAGCGAGCTGATATTACAAGCGCGGTTTTTCCCCGTTTTAACCGCTTGCCGGGCTTGTGAAAGAGCTATGCAGAGCCTTAAAATTGAAGAACCTCCCGTTGAAGCCGCAGAGGATCCGGTCGATGAAGAGCCAGCCGAATCCGAAGATGACAGCGTATCACCCTCACCCTAACCCTCTCCCCAACCTGTCCTTCTCCTGAAGGGTGTTTTCATCGTTTGTGAGTGGCGTGTCTTCTCTTTATCAACTCCGGAANCTGTCTTCCAGAAATAAACGGATTTTCCGGCTNATCAGCGGATAGAAAGCCCAGATAGTAGCGTGTGTGGCCGGCAGCCACATGATCGGCGGCTTACCGCAGGCTTCCCAGAATTCTTCGGTCGCCGCCCGTGGTACAACTTCATCCCAGCGGGCATTGACCATTAATAATGGACGTTGCTTAATCTGTGGAGTAAAGGTCAGCGGGTCGGTCATGAAGAAAGGTTCGGACGGGACTGCGTTTTCAAATCCCTTTTCTGCCACTTCCGCCAGGTACCGCCGGTAGCTCTGCTGTGTTTGCTCGTATTCTTCTGCCGTCCGGCTGAAACCCCGCTTAGCCCCNTAGCGCTGGCTCCACTGGCTTATTTTGGAAGAGTTGCCTCCCATTACCGCCAAAACCCCGCTGCACACACGGCTGTCTATNCCCATTGTTATGGCGGATATAAACCCGCCCAGGCTGATACCGAATATTCCGATCTTCTCTTTATCTATTTCCGGTCTTTTCCCGGCCCAGTCCAGTACCTGGCATACGTTGATTACTGACATGCGGTAAATTTCGAACCACTCTTCCTCACTTAAGTTGGGATAGCGTTTCTGCTGCTCTGGTGTCATACGCCGCGAATGGAACGGCAGGTACAAAATAAAACCGGAGATACCCTGTCCGATCAGAGACCGAGCCAGCAACCTACACGGCAATACGCTCGGGTCGCCGAGACCATGAAGTAAAATTACCAGCGGTGCCGGATTTTTCCCGGGATGATAGTACTCGCCCCGGGCCTTATTGTTTTCTGCAAATGGCATGGAATAAGCAGATGTAAAATCAACGGAGTACCGCTGCTGCCCATCGGGAGACTTCAGCAGCTCCAGGTGAAACGAATCATGCTCATTATTGTAAGAATAGGGATTCATTTTCTTTTCCAGATTATTCTAAGGTCACCGCCGGTCTGATAGCAAGGAAGATGCCCTTGACATAGAATATAACTTGAATACCCGTCATGATTTTAAACTTGAACCGGATATATCTATGCGGGGTGTATATGAAACAATTATTGTTTATGTTATTTACACTCGTACTTTTAATTAATCAGGGCTGCTTTTTACCGGCTGCCCGGACGGAGGACACTGCGATGACTCAACAACCAGCAACAAATACGATTCGACTGCCGGCTCCCGCGCATCGAAGCAATGTATCGCTTGAAGAAACG
>JGI20214J51650_10003032_pt1 | contig 10539 bp, 9 predicted proteins | sample WetSurMetagenome_FD_51650 | JGI IMG/M metagenome (IMG submission 51650)
ATGAAAGCGAATTGCACAATTACCTCAGGCATCGTTCCAAAGATGCGCATCAGGCCGACGATCTGTTGCAGGAAGTGTTCGTCAAAGCGATGCAACAGGGCAAACAGTTCTGCCAGCTCGACAATTCCCGGGCCTGGCTGTTTCAGGTGGCGCGCAATGCGCTGGTCGATCAATTCAGGCTGGGGCGCGATGTCATCGAATTGCCGGAAGACCTGCCGCAACCCGAACCGTCACGCGAACCGATCCAGGCACTCAGTGCCTGCGTGGCTCGCGTGCTGTCGGAACTCACACCGGAAGACCGCGACATCATCGAGCAATGCGATCTGGAAGGTGTAAAGCAAAAAGACTACGCCGCCATACAGAAGCTTTCTCTCCCTGCCGTCAAATCGCGCTTGCTGCGCGCCCGGGAACGGATGCGTGCCCGGATGAGCACCGCCTGCCAGGTGCGTTTCGACAAACAGGGCCGGGTACTGGGACACGTTCCACGCTGATCAGTTAGCAGTCGCAGCCCGATAAAAAGGGTATCCGTAATCTGTGGCTGAGTTTGGTCAAAACCATTCAGCCTGTAATTTTGCATTCGTGTTGATTTGCTACGATTATGAATGTCTCAGTTGTGCGAACGGACACTCTCCTCTTGTGGCGCAATGTCCGCTTGGTAGAAAATTATTGCCATGGAATTGGATTGAGAGCCTTAATTTACCTTAATGTGTGGTAGCGGCTGCGCGCGTTTTCGAGTCAAGCTTAAGCGTAGAGCAGACTTATTCATTCCCTCGACTTACCCAAAGTGCCATATCAATTACGCGCATTGGCCCTTCTTTTGTGAAATTCGATATCTGTTGTGCATGTTTCTCTGCAAGTTCCCAAGCGAACGGCAAATAATTTTTAAGGACGCTGGTTTTATGGTTGGCATTCTTGTCCCAAGCACCTACAGCTTTTAATACCATCTGGTCAAAGATGGGCACAATAGAGGGGTACAAAAAATGAAGAAATGTTGTCCTGACAGGAAGTGTGCTTGGACTAGCTATACCGGGAAGTTGAAACTTACCAAGCCACTTGATCCGTTCGACTATCACAGAGGGATTTTTCTCAATCGAAGTTGGCAATTCTTGAAATAATTGGAGAAGTTTTTCCTGTGCGCTTTTGCGCTTAGAGACATCTTGGCGTAACCATTTATCAAGGTTATATAAAGCCGTACTTTGAGAGTACAGTTTCCAGTAAAGCAATGCCTCATAGATGCCTATTGGCTGAGTAATTGAGTTTCGCCGTTCTTCCGACAAGAGATTGACCAATTGGTAATATAGGGCTCTATCGCTTTCTGATCGATCAAGTTCAGGAGCGGAAAGAAACACTGATGTTCGGTCGAATGCCGAGCATCTGTTATCGTAGCTTCGATACAGTGAGGACCATTCAAAGTTGTTTAACGGGTCTCTCATGTGGCTTTCTTGTCTATCGTTTGAGTTCACCAGCTTGCGCGGCTTGCTTATCACATCCTTTCGACAATTGTAGGTCGCGCAGTTGATGGAAACGTTTGTTCGCACTTTCGATAGCAGCGCTTCTTTCTAGATGGTTTCCTAAGCCGATATCATCGATGCTAATCCTCTCCTGATTGTTGAATTCGTCTCCATAATTTACTCGGTTAGCAAATTCTCTAACACGCTCTATGTCAGATGCTATCTCCGTACAGGACATATTTTCCTGTTCGTAGCTTGTAAGGACCGGCTCTCGTCCATAGTGGCGGGTAACGCATCCCTGGATTGACGTCATAATGAGAAGAGCAGACAAAAGTTTTATAATTTTCATTCTGAAATGACGCTCCGCAATACAACAATAATTGTGTGTGATGCAAAGATGATCACGCACGCGCTTGATTCCCTTATAGCAGTTATATTTACCAACAAGATAGCACTTGAAGTAAAACGACAGAGCTCAATTTATTCCCTGTTCAAGTAACACGGGAGCTATAAATATATGGGAATACAATCTATCGGCAATAACCCACCTTTGCAAGTTGAAAAAGGTCCTATGCATTTGGGGAAAAGGGCCTATGCATTTGAGGATCAGTTCGAGTCCGAACATTCGAGCCAGCAAGAACTTGAATACTCAGGGTCAGTTTTCTGGCTAAAGTGAAGATCTGCAATGGGTTGCGAATCGAGACGCTCATCACAAATCCGAATCAACCGCAAATTACGGATACCCTTAAAAAATACCTGCATCCTTTTCCCGGTTCGTTCGTCTCCTTGGTCAGGACATACTGAACCGGAGTAAATCGAATGCTTGCCCACACCCTGCCCCTGCCGCGCCGCAATCCGCGTGCCTTCCTGCTGATCGCCGGCGTGCTGTGGTTCATGCTCTACAAAACGCTGGAGCCGTTGTCGCACTGGCTGGTGGATGCCTTGCCCGTCGCGCGCGGCAGCCATCTTTATGATTCACTGCAATTTTTCCTGTACGACACACCCAAGGTGTTGCTGTTGCTGGTCGGGGTGGTGATGGTCATGGGCATGATCAATTCCCATTTCACCCCGGAGCGCACCCGCGCCCTGCTCTCGGGGCGGCATGAAGGCATCGGCAATGTCATGGCAGCCACGCTGGGCATCGTCACCCCGTTCTGTTCCTGCTCTGCCGTGCCACTCTTCATCGGTTTCGTGCAGGCAGGCGTGCCGCTGGGCGTGACCTTCAGCTTTTTGATCTCCGCTCCCATGGTGAATGAGATTGCGCTGGCGCTGCTGTTCGGCCTGTTCGGGTGGAAGATCGCCGCCCTGTACATGGGACTGGGCTTGTCGATCGCCATCGTCGCCGGCTTCATCATCGGCAAACTTAAGATGGAACATCATCTGGAAGACTGGGTGCGCAACATGGCGCATACACAGGCAACGGTCGGCACGGACGCGCTGACTCTGCCGGACCGGATTGACGCCGGGTTCGCCAGCGTGCGCGAGATTGTCGGCAAGGTGTGGCTGTATGTGCTGGCCGGGATTGCCATCGGCGCGGGCATACACGGTTTTGTGCCTGCGGACTTCATGGCGGGTTTCATGGGCAAGGAAGCCTGGTGGTCGGTGCCGCTTTCTGTATTGATCGGCGTGCCGCTGTACAGCAACGCGGCGGGCATCATTCCCATCGTCGAGGCGCTGCTGGCCAAGGGCGCGGCATTGGGCACGGTGCTGGCCTTCATGATGAGCGTCATCGCGCTGTCGCTGCCGGAGATGGTCATCCTGCGCAAGGTGCTGAAACCCAGGCTGATCGCCACCTTTGTCGGTGTGGTGGCGCTGGGTATCGTGCTGGTCGGCTATGTGTTCAACGCGGTGGTGTGAATATGTCGACCTGCATCAACCCGCCTGCCGATGCGCCCGTGATTCAATTGACGCTGGCGGGTACTGGCGAGCCGCTGCTGCGCATGGAAAAACGCTTGTCCTGTGCAGCGGGCGGCGCGGGTATCCGGCTGATGCTGGACATACGCAAGGATATTGAAGCACTGGGTATTGCCCATGCAGAAACGCCGCTGGTGTTGCACGAGGGGAAGGTGATCTTTAGCGGATTGCCGCGTACCGAGGAAATCGAAGCGTGGCTAAAGAAAAAGGGCTCATCCGAGTTTCGTATGGGTAACTAAAATGAGTTATGGCGATAGCGTCTTTACAAGCAGAGCCTTTTGCTTACCAGCTTGTGGGCTGGAGAATGAAGGGTGTTCCCCCACCCCAGCCCTCCCCCGGTGGGAGAGGGAGTTAGAGCGGAGAGGTTTGGGGTTTAGTCCCTCTCCCACCGGGGGAGGGATTAGGGTGGGGGAATACTCGGTGAGAAGCCTTGGTTTTCGAACTACTGACTAACCTGGTCTTAACCCATGCAAAAGTCAGATGAACCAGAAAAAGATTTGAATATCCGACTGCGCAGCCCGGAATCCGGCGGCGCGTTTCATGCAAGAGAGATAGCAACATGAAAAACATAAAGGTCCTCGGCACCGGCTGTGCCAACTGCAAAACCACCCTGAAGCTGATCGAAGATGCTGCCAAAGCAAAAGGCGTGACGGTCGAACTGGAAAAGATCGAAGACCTCCAGTCCATCATGTCCTATGGGGTGATGTCCACGCCGGGCGTGGTGGTGGATGGAAAAGTGGTGCATGCCGGTGGCGTGCCAAGCCGCGACAAGATCGCGGGCTGGCTGTGAACACCATGGATGGCACCGACTCCGCGGCATTCCATGCGCGATTGAAGGGCAGGTTCGCAGGCATGCTGCAATGGCAACAGCTCGACGCATTGTGGGAGCGGGTCAAATCCGGCGCATGGTATTTCTACCAGCTTGGTGAAGAACTGCCGACCGTTGCGCTGAGCGGCGATGAACTGGCGCGCCGCATCGATGCGCTGGATGCATTGCTGCGCCGGGATCATGACTACAACTATTGCGGGATCGTCTATGCCGACGATGCTGAGCAGCCGACGCTGATCAAGGTCTACGATCCGAACAACATGGGTTCGTCCTGCAGCGGCAATGCGGCACCTTCGCCGCCGGGCTGGATACTCAGCACGACTCCACCCGCACTGATCGAACTCCATGCGCCAACGCCCAACAACCGGAGGCGGTGGTGGCAGCTTTTTGCAAATTGAGGATGTCATGAGCGATTCGAACCGGAAAATGATCTTCCACATCAGAACCGCCCGCATTGATGCGCACGGCAGCCTGGCGCAATGCAAGTCGGCGGAAATCATGCTGGATACCGATCTCGCCGGCCGCGCAGATGCCTTCAATCCCGCCGAACTGCTGCTGGCCGCACTGTCAGCCTGCATCATCAAGGGTATCGAGCGCGTGACGCCGATACTGAAATTTTCCCTGCGCGGCGTGGAAGTGCGCGTGGAGGGTGTGCGGCAGGATGTACCGCCGAAAATGGAATCCATCACTTATGAGATCATCGTGGATACCGACGAAAACGAGCGGCGGCTGGAACTGCTGCACGACAACGTCAAGAAATATGGCACGGTATTCAACACTATCGCACCGGGTACGCAACTTTCCGGCACGTTGCACAGAAAAATTCCGACATCACACTAAAAATTAAATCCCTCTTGGCACACTAGTCGATCATGGAGAAACATTACTGGCAACAAACCGCATTGAGCACATTACTCGGCATCGGCCTGGCTGGAATTGCACAGGCGAGCGATCTGACCGACCTGCTCCGGCAAACCCTCGACAATCCGGGGATTTCGGCACGCGAACTGCAATCGCAGGCAGCGAGTGACGATGCGACTGCGGCGAACATGCGTTACTTCGGGCAAGCCAGCGTGTTTGCAGGGCAAACCCGTTACGAATCTCCCAGGATAGTGGGAGTCTTTGCGCCGGGTGTAACACCTTTACCCGTACCGGTCTCGAACGACATTACCCAGTACGGCGTCAATTATCACTTGCCGGTTGACGTGTTCGGGAGCATTGCTGCCGAACGCAATCAGGCGCAAGCAGGCAGGGCAACAGCGCAACTGCTTGAGCGACAGGAAACCCTGTTGCGGCTGCACCAGACCTTGGGCGCTTATGTGCGTCTGCAGGCTTTGGCAGCCCAGTCACAGGCATTGCAGGCCGAGCAGAAGCAACTGGAAGTGTATGCCGACCGTGTGCGCGAGGAAGTGAAACTGGGGCGTACGGCCAAGATTGATCTAAGCCTGGTTCAAAGCGACCTGGCCCGCCTTGCGGCACAGCAGGCCATTTTCTCGGGTAATCAACGCGCCGCCGTCGCAGCGCTCAAAGCCTCGGCCAATGCGACCAACCCCGTGATCAGCGCCGATATTGACGTGCCTGCACTGCAGAATACCGATGCGCAAGCAAGCCTGCCCGTGCTATTGGCAAAAGAGCAGGAAAAATCGGCTGATGCAGCCAATCAAAAAGCACACCGCAATCTTTACCCTGCCTTCAGCGTCGACAGTCAATACGCCAACTTCAACGGTGGAGGCCTGGTGACGCAACCTCACAATGTCTGGTCGGTCGGTATCAACATGAATATTCCCATCGACCCGGTGGGCATGAAGAGTGCATCGGCAGCGTCGCAGCGAGCTCAGGTTGCACAACAACAGGCTCAGGCTGCACAGGCCGATACGATCGCTCAAATTGCCACTCTGGAAGCGAATTATCAGTCGGCGATAGGCAACGCCAGCGCACTTGCCGCCGAAGTAGAACACCGTCAGGAGGTCGTTACAATCCAGCGCGAAAAATGGCAGCTCGGTGCCAGCACCATGGACGAACTTCTGTATCAAGAACGCAATCTGCTTGATGTCCAGTATGCGTATGCCGATGCACGCGCCCAGGCAGCAACCGCCTGGTCGGGCATGCAAGTCCTGCTCGGCACTCCCTCCGCCGAATACATCCATTCCCTGGAAATTACACCATGAAGATGAAAAAAATCATTCCTGTTTCGATCTTTGTATTGCTGCTCATTGCTGCCGCGGTGTTCCTGATGCGGCATCAACGCCAGGTGTTGTCAGCCGAATTGCCGCCCTCTGCCTGGGCCACCGTGATTCANGATCGCACCCTGGCAGAAGCGGAAACGCGCCTGACACGCCCCGCCGTGGCGGATGTGGAAGCCATGGACGAAAGCATTTTGTCCAGTCGCCTGTCCGGCTATGTCGTGCGCATGCCGCTGTTTGAAGGAAGCCGTTTCAAACGCGGAGACTTGCTGGCGACGATCGAGATGAGTCAAACCGATGGCAACCAGTCCCAGGGGAATTCGCTCAAGACAGATCTTGCCGCTGCCGAAAGCACCTTGCTGGTCGAACAGGATAGATTGCAGCGATCGCAAAAGCTTTACCAGATCGGCGGCGTTTCCCTGGAACAAGTGCAAGTGGCTGAAGCATCTGTAGCTGCGGCGCAAACCCGCGTAGCTGTCGCACGGGAAAATCTCCGCAATGCCACCCTGATCGCCCCCTTCGATGGCGTGGTTGCGGCACGACTGGCGCAGCCGGGAGACATCGCTACCCCGGGCAAACCGCTATTGCGCGTCGTCGCACTGGGGCCGCAGCGGGTGCTGGTGGATGCGCCGGACACGACTGCGGTGAGTGGTTTGCTGCTGAATGGCAAGGTGTATGCCGTGCATCCATGGCCGGAAGCCACCGGACAGGGATTGCGCCGCTGGGAGGCGCGCGTGGCCGGACTGATGCCAGGCAGCAAAGTGGATGTAAACATCGTCAGCTTCACCGGAAAAGGGATATTCATTCCCGGCGATTGCCTGCTCAACAACGACGGCAGACGCGCAGATCTGGTGCGCCTGCCAGTCAACGGCACGGACAAGGCTACTGTGCAAAGCATCAATCTGCTTGCCAGCGGAATTGAAGGAGCGGTAGCGATTTCCGGCGATCTGGCCGGGGTACGGGTTGCCTGCTCCAGTGCGGATGTACTCAACCGTCTGGCTGGCGGCGCGCCTTACAACATCTCCGGAGTGCACTGAGCCATGTTCGAGTTTTTTTATAAACGCCCCCTGCTGATGGGCGTGATCCTGGCGATCGGTTCGGTGCTCGGCGTGATCGGCTACATCAACATGCCGCGCAACATGTACCCCGATGTGGACCGCCCCTCCGTCACCGTGATCACCCAGTTGCCAGGTGCCTCGGCATTGACCGTGACGCAGCGCGTCACCCGCCCGATCGAGCAGCAGCTCTACACGCTTGCCGATGTGCGCGATGTGCAAAGCATCAACAAGAACGAAGTATCCATCGTCACCGCCGAGTTCGAGTACACCAAGGGACTCGACCGCTCGCTGCTCGATGTGAGCAATGCGCTGACACAGGCGCGGGCAGCATTGCCGCCCGAAGCCGGGGCGTCCAGCGAATACGCCGTGGGTTCTTTCATCAACCCGGTATTGACGCTAGCGCTGACGCCCAAGCCGGGCAGCGGCCTGACGCTCGATCAAATACGCCTGCTGGCGGAGAACGACATACGCACGGCTTTCCTGACGCAGCCTAACGTGTCCAACGTCGACATTTTCGGCGGATACCAGCCTGCCGTGCGCGTGGACTTCGACCCGCTCAAACTGGCGCGCTATCGCATCGACCCGGCAACGCTGCAGGGACTGATTGCCCGCATCGACCGCGATTACCCGGTGGGCACCGCGCAGGGCGAGAGCCATATGCTGACGCTGACGGTCTATGGCGAACGCAACAGCGTGGATGCGCTGCGCGCCCTCCCCCTGACCGGCGGCCTGACCCTGGGCGATGTGGCCAGCATCAGCCTGACTTCGGCGGAACGCTATTCCGCATTCCACAGCAAGGCAGGTTCTGCGATTGCAGTCGCCATTCAGCGCGCACCCGGCGGCAGCGTGCAAAGCACCATCAACGGCGCAATGAAAGTGCTGCCCGATGTGCAAGCCCGTTTCCCAAACATCGATTTCAGCGTTGCGGATACCCAGGGACCGCTGATCGAAATGTCGAACAGCAACATGATCGAGGCCCTGCGCGACGCGGTGATATTCGTGGCGGTGGTCATTCTGCTGTTTCTCGCCAACTGGCGTGCGGTGGTGACTGCGCTGATCAGCATCCCGCTGGTCTTCCTGCTCACGCTCGCGGTATTGTGGCTCACCGGCAAGGAACTCAATGTGCTGGTGATGACCGGCATCATCCTGGCGCTGGGCATGCTGGTGGATGATGCCGTCGTGGTGCTGGAAAACATTGAGCGCCATTTGGGAGAGCTGCACGAGAATGTGCAGACTGCCGTCCACAACGGGACGCAGGAGGTGCTGTCCCCGGTCTTCATCGGAACCATCGCCACCGCCGTGGTCATCGCACCGCTAATGTTTGTCGGCGGCTTCCCGCAACAAGTCTTCAGCCATCTGATTTTCCCGGTGCTGATTGCGGTGTTCGTTTCGTATTTCCTGGCTGTCACGCTGATTCCGCGCATTTCGATGTTCTGGTACCGCAACGGGCTTCCCCCCAAATCGCGCTGGGAACAGGCCATCGAACGTGGCTACCAGCGTTTCGTTGGGCCGGGTGCCGGGCTTTATACCGGTCTGTTGCACTTCGCTTTTGGCGGCCGCACCGTGCGACGCGTGATCTTCCTGCTCCCTGCACTGGCATTGCTGATATTCAGCGCGCGCACCGTACTGCCTGTCATCGGGCGCGAAGCGCTGCCGCCGATGGATACCGGCATCGTGCGCGTGCATGTCAAGTTTGGCGGCAACGTCACCGTGCAGGATGCCGATGCGCGCCTGAAATCTTTTGAGCAGTCGCTAGACCAGGATGCGCGGCTGACACGATGGGATGTGGTCTACGGCTCGGAACCGGGCGTGCTGTCGCTGGGATCCGGCCAGTTGCCCGGCGAGGCGAGTTATACGCTGACCTACATTGACCGCCTGCACCGCACGGAAACAAGCTGGCAGATCGAGTCGGAACTGCGCGAGGCCTTGCACAAGATTCCCGGCGTGGTGACAGCCGATGCGTATGACTATGGCGCCACCGCGCTTTCCAGCATCAAGGCACCGGTCGACATCCGTCTGACTGCGGACGATTGGCGATTGCTGCCGGATGCCGCGGACAAGGTGCGCGAAGCCATGCTGAAGATACCCGGATTCACTTCGGTATCCACCACCTGGGATCGCGACAGCGAGGAAGCCGTATTGCAATTCGACGATGCCAAGCTGCGCAACCTGGGCGTGACACCCGACCAGATCGTCGCGCAACTGCCAATGAAAGGACTGCCCGTAGCCGCGTTCAGCCGCCTGCCCAGCATGGGCAGCATCCCGGTGCGCCTGTATTTCGGTGCACCCTATCGTGAAACGCCCCAAGCGCTCATGAATCTGCCCATCCGCCTGTCCGAAGGCCATAGCGCGGTTCTGGGCGATGTCGCCCATCTGCTGTTGCAACCGTCCACGGCAGTAATCTCCACCGATGGCATTCACTACAGCCTGGATGTGTATGGCTTCCGCAGTACCGTGCCGATCAGTTTTCTCAGCACGAACGCGATGGCCGCAGTGCAGAAAGTGCTGCCGCCCGGCGTGAGCGCCGAAGATTTCGGCGACTTCGCCAGCGCGCAGGAGTCGAGCAAACTGATGGGCTTGGGACTGGGACTTGGCATGATGGTGCTGTTCGGCGTGTTGGTGCCGGCCTATCGCAGCATCGGCTTGGCCGTGCTGTCCATCCTGATTCTGCCGCTGTCGGCCATCGGCGCGATCTGGGGTCTGCTCGCCTTTGGCAAGGCCATGGCACTGCCGGCTATCCTCGGCACCGTGCTCCTGTTCTCGATCATCATCAAGAATTCGATCCTGATGGTGGATTTCATTCAGGAACGACGGCGCGAGGGCCAGGATGCCTTCGCTGCCGCCGAAGGTTCCATCCGCCTGCGCTACCGGCCTATCCTGATGACCGCACTGGCCACCATTGCCGGCATGGTGCCGATCGCGATGCAACGCGCTATCGGACTGGAGCGGCTTTCACCGTTGGCGGATGCCGCAATCGGCGGCCTGTTGATAGGCACTTTTTTGAGCCTGTTCTACTTGCCGATGTTTTACGTTTGGGTGACGGACAGGAAAAAATAGCGATATCGCAAAAGCCGGGTGACTGCTGTCTGTTCTTGCGACAGCGC
>JGI20214J51650_10003035_pt1 | contig 10532 bp, 10 predicted proteins | sample WetSurMetagenome_FD_51650 | JGI IMG/M metagenome (IMG submission 51650)
GTGCTTCGGCTTGCTTGGTGAAAGCGATGCATAAAATTGAAAAAGGACCGGTTAATTGGGAAACAAATTGTATAGGATGCCGATATTGTATGGTGGCGTGCCCTTTCGATATACCCAAATTTGAATATAACTCTCCTGTTCCCAAAATCNAAAAATGTAATTTTTGTTGGGAGAAAAAGGTCAAAAAGGGAGAACGACCTGCATGTGTGGAGATTTGTCCAACGGAGGTTATGTTTTTTGGCACCAGAAGAGAAGTGGTTGAGGAAGCCCAACGCCGGATATATCAGGAACCAGATAAATATTATCATCAGATCTATGGTGAAAACGAGGTTGGGGGCACTAGTTGGGTTTATGTTGCGGCTGCTCCTTTTGAACAGCTTGGCTTTCGAACGGATCTGGGTACTACGCCTTACCCTAAACTTTCGAAAGGATTTCTTACCAATATTGCGGTCATCGATTTGGTTGTTCCCGCTTTGCTGCTTGGAATAGGCTATGCCGCAAAAAAGAAAAACGAAAATGATTGAGCAGCAGGATAACAGAGGAGACGCAGCATGAACGATAAAACAGATGTCACTGAAATTAAAAATCTCAAAGAGTTTTTCACCTTGTTCATGAGTGAATTAAAACCACGGGGAGGGAAGACAATTTTTACTCCCTTTAACGTTATCACCATTCCGATTATTCTTGTGGGACTTATCATTATTGTAATACGTTTCGCCAAAGGTCTGGGAGCCGTAACCAATCTTTCCCAGGATTTCCCGTGGGGGCTGTGGATCGGATTTGATGTGCTCATTGGGATTGCGCTTGCTGGTGGGGCGTATGTTCTTTGTTTCATTTATTATGTCCTCGGGTATGAAAAATATCACCCGATTGTCAGGGTGGTAGTGCTTAACGGTTTTTTAGCGTATTCGTTTTATGCCGGAGCACTTATTTTGGACTTGGGCAGACCCTGGAATGCTTTTAATGTTTTGATCGGCAACAAGTTCGGGTTTAGTTCGGTGCTTTTTATGGTTGCCTGGCACTTTTTTCTTTATACCCTTTCCCTTCTTTTTGAATTTGCTCCGGCCATTGCCGAATGGCTGGGTTTAAAGCGGGCATGGAAAACACTGAATGCGATGACCTTGGGAGCGGTGATATTTGGAATCATGCTCTCCCTGGGGCATCAGGGCGGAGTCGGGGGACTGTTTCTTTTAGCCAAAGCGAAAATTCATCCCCTCTGGTATTCGGAATTTATTCCTCTGCTTTTTGTGGTTTCCAGTATTTTTGCCGGACTTTCCATGGTTATTTTTGAAGGTTCAATAAGCAGTAAAGTTTTCAAAAGCCGAATGTCGGCCGAGCATCATGAAGCCCACGACCGAATTGTCATGAGTCTGGCAAAAGTTTGCGCGGGGAGTATGTTTGTTTATTTGTTTTTGAAACTCCTTGAACTCAACCATGAACAAACATGGTCTTTACTTTTTACGCCTATGGGTCACTGGTATCTTTTAGAGGTTTTGGGTTGCGTGGCTATTCCCTCTTGGTTGTTTTTGACCGGTGTACGAAAAAGATCGCTGGGAACGGTTAAGTTAGCTGCAGTGATGACGATACTCGGAGTGGTGCTTAACAGACTGAATATTTGTCTTATTGCTTATAAATGGTATGCACCAGTTCGGTACTACCCTACGTGGATGGAAGTTGTGGTTACCCTTACGGTAGTCTTTACGGAACTGTGGGTATATCGGTGGATCGTAAACCGGATGCCGGTTGTGAGTGATTCGCCTGACTGGGCACAAGGTGCACACTGATCATTGAAAAACACTTGAGGAGATATACATGGAAGGGTATCAATTTTTTGACTTTTTCGCTACAAAAAATATCGATTATTTACTGGCGATTATTTCGCTTCTTCTCCTCATACCCTTCTGGAAAATGTTGGGCGGGGGGACAAAGCAAATACCAAAAAAGAGAAAAAAAACTTCGGTTACATAGAGGAGATACGTTTATTCTGCAAGGAGAAGAGGGATACTATCGGCAAAAAGGAAGCCTTCTCGGGTTGGAATTACCCGCCTACCTTTAATCCTAACTAATTTCGCATCCTTGAGCTCTTGTAAAATATTTTTTAACGCAAATCGGTTATTCAGGAAGCGGCTATCTATCCCTGCATTGGTCCTCAGCCCTAAACAAAGATATTCGAGTCGGAGCTGTTGTTCTGTAAGCGATTCTTTTCCTGCGAGTGGTGGTATATTTTCCTGAAGTAATTCACAATATTTTTTTATTGATTTTACATTCCACCAGCGTTCGTTAGAAGAGAATGAATGGGCTGCGGGACCAAGTCCTAAATAGGGTGTGTGGTCCCAATATTTGTAATTGTGGCGGCAGATATATTTTTTTTCTCGTGCATAATTTGAGACTTCATAATGAAAATAACCTGATTTCTCAAGCAACTCAGAGGTAACCATAAAAAGCAAACGCTCCTTTTCTTCATCAAAGGATTGAACTTTTTTTTGTTTAAATTCTGTCCCCTTTTTTATGGTTAACTGATAGCAGGAAATGTGTTCCGGCCTATAATCAAGCGCTTGTTTTAGGATTGTTACCCAATCGGTTTCGCTTTGGTCTTTGAGTCCATACATAAGGTCAATTCCTATGTTGGTAAATCCTTCCGACCTTATCATTTCTAATGCTCTCTTGGTCTGCAAAACCGTATGCCTTCGGTTTAGATAGCAAAGATCATGATCATTAAAAGACTGCGCCCCGAGGCTGATCCGATTTATTCCCAGGGTTCGTAATAGGTTGAGTTTCTCCCTGGTAATGTCATCAGGATTGGCTTCAATAGAAATCTCTGAATCAGGAGAAAAAGAAAAATTGGTAAAAAGATAGTCAACTAAATGAATTAAATCAGGCTCACTGATGACCGTGGGAGTGCCGCCACCAAGGTAAAGAGAATCAAAATAAGCAAATCGATCTTTATAGATGAGGACTTCTTTTTTAATTCCGGACAGCCAGGCAGGAATTAATGATAAAGAGGTTACTGAATAAAAATCACAATAAGGACATTTGCTTTTACAGAAGGGGACATGGACATAAAGTCCGGGGATCTTATCATACCAAGTCGCCTTCATTTGCATATCTTTGTTGTCTCCTCGTCATACTCCTCGACGTACTAAAACGTACGCCTGCGTTGGTTCCTCGTCGCCGCCTCGATCTGCTTTTGAATGCAACTTGGTATCAATATTTTTTTCATGTATAGTAAGAAATCTCATAAATATTTTAAGAAATAACCACAGCATAGCAAAATTATTAAAAAATTCAATTTAAATTTTAGATATAACTCTTGTCAGAAAAACCAGAAAAGAAAGGTGAAAAAGTCAAAAGTTGTTTAAAAAATGCTTGTAATTTTCCTTGCAAATTATTTTGGAGCATGTTATTAAAAAAATTTCTTTGCATCAAAGCAGTAAATGCTAAGTAGTTATTTTTCAAGGAGATTTAAAATCAAGACTTGTTTTTCCTCAAAGAACGTTTATAATAATTAAAATTTAAATTATATTTCTCACGCCTTAGGACTCAGGCTGGGGTGTTTATGAATACATAAATCCAGACTGGGGATGAATAGGGCGGCGGCATAACCATTAAAACAGGAGGTGTGTAGTGCCAGTCGTAACCATGAAGGAATTATTGGAAGCTGGAGTCCATTTTGGCCACCAGACCAGACGGTGGAATCCGAAAATGAAGCCTTTTATTTTTGGCGCACGGAATGGAATTCATATCATTGATCTCCAAAAAACATTAAACCTATTTAAGGTGGCGTATAACTTTGTGGTCGATGTTATTGCCAATGGGGGATCAATATTATTTGTAGGAACAAAAAGGCAAGCCCAAGATACCATACGGGAAGAAGCAGAACGTTGCGGAATGTTTTATGTTGATTATCGCTGGTTAGGTGGGATGCTGACTAATTTTCAGACTATCCGAAAGAGTGTTGATCATTTAAATACCCTTAATACAATTGTTGAGGGAGGAGAAGAGGCAACGGATGTCCCCAAAAAAGAACTTTTGAAAATGAAAAAGGAAAAAGAAAAAATCTTTAAAAAGTTAGGTGGAATTAAAAATATGAATAGTCTACCAGGAGCGGTTTTTATTGTTGACAGCCGAAAAGAAAAAATCGCGGTAGCGGAAACAAAAAAATTAGGTATTCCCTCACTTGGTTTGGTTGATACCAATTGCGATCCTGATGATGTAGACTATGTNATTCCCGGCAATGATGATGCTATNCGCGCAATTCGGTTATTTGCCTCAAAAATAGCTGATGCCTGTATTGAGGGCAAGAAGCGAAAGGAAGAAAAACTGCAGCAAAAGACTGATGGTGTTCCTCCAGAAAGTTTTTCGGAAGAAAACAAACCTTCAGGGGAGAAATTAACACCCAGTATGGTTGAATAATACCGATAAAGGAAAAAATCTAAAACCTTGGAGGTTGTGAATGGAAATTGATGCGAAGACGGTAAAAGAGCTCCGTGAACGAACTCTTGCGCCAATTATGGATTGTAAAAGAGCTCTCGAAGAAGCGCAGGGGAATTTTGATAAAGCGATTGACCTGCTCCGGGAAAAAGGACTGAAAACCTCCCAAAAGAAAGCAACCCGGAGTGCTAAAGATGGACTGGTGAGTGCGTATATTCATCCTGGCGGGAAGATCGGAGTATTGGTTGAGGTAAGTTGTGAAACTGACTTTGTGGCTCGGACTGAGGACTTTAAAGAACTGGTAAAAAACCTTTCCATGCAAATTGCCGCCTCCAATCCTCTTTATCTTAGTCGAGAGGATGTTCCCTTAGCAATACTTGAGAAAGAAAAAGACATTTACCGTAATCAAGCCCTTCATGAAGGAAAACCCGAAAAAATAGTTGATAAGATTATTGCGGGTAAAATAGAGAAATTTTTTTCTGAGGTCTGTTTAATTGAACAGAGTTATGTAAGGGAACCGGAAGTTACGATCAAGGAATTGCTTGATTCCCGGATTGGGAAGTTAGGGGAAAACATTATCATCCGTAGATTTTGCCGATATCAACTTGGGGAAACTGCGGAATAAAAGTAAGACGAATCCCATGACCGATACTGTTTTTCGTAGAGTACTCGTCAAATTAAGCGGAGAAGTACTGGCCGGAGAGAAAGGCTTTGGTATTGACACCAAGGCCATTAGTAAAATCTCTGAAGAGATTCGTGATATCTATGAACTTGGTATACAGTTGGCCTTAGTGATTGGAGGGGGAAACATCTTTCGAGGGGTATCGGGAACTGCTGAAGGATTAGATCGCGCTTCGGGAGATTATATGGGGATGTTAGCTACGGTGATTAACAGCCTGGCACTTCAAAATGCCTTTGAAAACCGAAATATTCCCACCCGAGTTCTTAGTGCGATTGAAATGCATCAGGTCGCTGAGCCTTACATAAGACGGCGAGCGATTCGGCATTTAGAAAAAAAACGAGTAGTTATTTTTGCCGGGGGGACAGGCAATCCTTATTTTTCGAGTGACACGGCAGCTGCTTTGCGGGCAATGGAGATTGGCGCTGAGGCGATACTCAAAGCTACCAAGGTTGACGGAGTTTATGACTCTGATCCGTTTTTAAATAAGGATGCAGTAAAGTTTGACCGGCTCACGTATTTAGATTATCTCAATAAAAACTGCAAGGTAATGGATTCAACTGCCATTTCCCTTTGTATGGATAACCATCTTCCGGTATTAATCTTTAATCTCACCGTTCCCAATAATATTAAACGGGTTTTATTGGGTGCCAAGGTGGGAACCATTATTGAGGGATAATACAATGAATAAAGAATTTGAAAAAAAAATGCGGGAGGAAATGGAAAAAGCTCTCGAAAACACCAAGCATGAATTTGGGAGGGTGAGGACGGGAAGAGCATCACTGTCTTTACTTGAAGGAATAAAAGTAAATTATTATGGTTCGGTTGTGCCGCTCAACCAAGTATCAACCCTCGCGATTCCGGATAGTCGTTTGATAACCATCCAACCCTGGGATACTAAGATTATTGGCGATATTGAAAAAGCCATTCTCAGGTCTGATTTAGGTTTGACACCTGCGACTGACGGAAAAATTATCCGGATACCAATACCATCGCTCACTGAGGAAAGGAGAAAGGAGCTTGTTAAGGTTATTGGGAAGGTAGCCGAGAAAGCCAAAGTTACCTTAAGAAACATCCGGAGGGATATTAACGAGAAGCTCAAAGATTTTAAAAAAGATAAAGAAATTTCAGAAGATGATTATTTTTCCGATCACGACCAGGTCCAAAAAATTACTGACGAATATATCGAAAAAGCAGAAGCGCTTTTTATTGAAAAGGAAAAAGAATTAATGGCAATATAGAGAAGGAAAAGCTTTATCGTGCGAAAGGCCCACCCTCAATAAGATTTTTAATTTAAACATTGATAAAACAAAAAAATATTTTTCCTCGTTTTCTTTATCCCCTTTAGATATTTTTTTATCGAAACCTCATGCTTCTTTGATGGTAACGGAGGTATGCTTTTCGAGCACAGAAACTGAGGAATTGATTGAGTATAAACTTGCGGGATGGAAAATTTTTCCTGAAATTTTCGGACATAGAGCATTGCATACCTTTGCGGTAATTTTATGATGGAAAATTTAGATAAAGAAAAACTCCCTCAGCATATTGCCATCATTATGGATGGAAATGGTCGGTGGGCCAAAAAGAGAAACTTAGAGCGGATTGTTGGCCATCAAAAAGGGATTGAATCAGCTCGTGAGATCGTTAAATTTTGTAGGGAAGCAGGGATTAAAGTGCTTACCCTTTACGCATTTTCGATTGAAAACTGGAGACGGCCAAAAAAAGAAGTTCAAGCACTCATGAATCTGCTTAAAAAATATATTGTTCAAGAGTCAAAAGAACTTCTGAAAAATAATATTTGCTTGAAGATAATCGGGAATATCGACGATATGCCTCCATCAGTAGCCAGGATACTCAATGAAACCGTAGAAAAGACTAAAAAGTGTAGCGGAATGATCGTAAACTTGGCTTTGAGTTATGGGGGAAGGGACGAAATTATTCGGGCCATAAAAAAGATAGTGCACGCAGTAAAACAAGGCAGTTTAAAGGAAGATAATATTACGGAAGGAATTTTTTCAAACTATTTGTTTACCAAGGGTCTCCCTGATCCTGACCTTTTAATTCGTACCAGTGGGGAAATGAGATTGAGTAATTTTCTTCTCTGGCAGATGGCATATACTGAAATTTATGTTACCGAAATTCTTTGGCCTGACTTTAAAAGGGAGGATATGGTTAGAGCCTTGATAAATTATCAGAGCCGGGAAAGGCGATTTGGTCGGATAAGCGAACAGTTAACCACGATTGGATAAAGGCGATTTGGTCGGATAAGCGAACAGTTAACCACGATTGGATAAAACCGATGGGATTTTCAAAAGACCACCGGGATAGACTACTAACCGGTGTGATCGGACTTGCAATGATTTTTCTGGTTGTCGGCTATAGTTCAAAGCCGATTTTTTTTGTTTTTATTCTCCTGGTTAATCTTTTTGCTCTTAAAGAATTTTATGATTTAGTCTCCATTTCAAAAATCTCACGCTTGGTTGGGATTATTTTGGGGATTATTTTATCCGCTGGATTTTTTTATCTCGAGAAGCCTGGTTTGTTTGCTTGCGTTGCGGGAGCTTGTATTGCGGGAGCTGGTTTTTCTTTTTGTCTGGTTAAAATAGTTACCTTTAAAAACTCAGCAACCGGATACTCGGATTTAAAGAAGCATTTAATCGGTATTTTCGTTATTGTTTTTTTACTCTCCCATTTAATCTGGTTACGGGGGTTGGACAAAGGCCCACTTTTGGTTTTTTTTCTTTTTACAATAATTTTCAGTGGGGATACTTTCGCTTTCTACGGGGGGAAATTATTTGGTGAACACAAACTTTCTTCAAAAATAAGCCCGGGGAAGACCCAAGAAGGAGCGATTTTTGGGTTGATCGGCAATATTTTGGGAGGCATGGTCTTTGCTATTTTTTTCCTTAAAACTCCTTTTTTGGTGATTATGTTTTTAGCAGGTATTGCCGGCATATTGGGTCAGCTGGGAGACCTTTGGGAATCAGTTCTTAAAAGAGAAGCTATGGTTAAAGACTCAGGAAATTGCCTCCCCGGCCATGGGGGAGTTTTGGATCGGTTAGATAGTCTCTTTTTTTCTGCTCCCTTCCTTTTCTACGTTATTATCTTCCAGGAAAGGCTTTTATGAAAAAGATCTCTATCTTGGGATCAACCGGGTTTATCGGTACGAATACTTTAAAAATCATTTCGGCTTTCCCCGAGCGGTATAAAGTTGTTGGGCTGGCAGCGGGTAGCAATGTGGCCAAGTTATCGGAGCAAATCAAGATGTATAAACCGGACGTGGTTTCAGTCACCAGCCCGGCCTTGGCAGAAAAACTTAAAACCCTTCTTTCTCCTCATACTTCTCTGCCGATCTTTGTTGACCAAGCAGGGATGATTGAGGTAGCAACATATCCCGAAGCTGACCTGGTTGTTTCGGCAATGGTTGGTTCTGTAGGGCTTATCCCCACGATGGCTGCTATTCGATCGGGGAAGAGGCTTGCTTTGGCCAATAAAGAGACCTTGGTGGTAGCGGGAAAACTGGTGATGGAGGCAGCTCGGTCTTATGGGGTTAACATAATACCCATCGACAGTGAGCATAGCGCTATTTTTCAAGTGCTTAACGGACAAAAGAAAGAAGACGTGAGTCGATTGATTCTTACCGCCTCAGGAGGCCCCTTCTTAAACTATGACTCAAAACGTTTAACGAACATTACACCAGAAGAAGCTTTGAAACATCCGGTCTGGAAAATGGGAAAAAAAATAACCATTGATTCCGCCACACTGATGAATAAAGGGTTGGAGGTCATAGAAGCCCACTGGCTTTTTAATCTTCCCCCAGAATTTATCCAGGTGGTCATTCATCCTCAGAGCATTATTCACAGCATGGTTGAATATTGTGACGGCTCTACACTTGCTCAGATGTCTTTGCCGGACATGAGACTCCCGATTTCGTATGCCTTAGCTTATCCGGAAAGGCTAAAAAATGACCTGCCATCCCTCAACTTAGCGAACCTGGGTAAATTGACCTTTTTTGAACCAGATTTTGAACGATTCCCGACTGTGCGGTTAGCTTACCAGTCTCTCCAGGAAGAAGCGTCAATGTGTGCGGTATTAAATGGAGCGAATGAAATTGCGGTGGAGGCTTTCCTTAAAAAACAAATTTCTTTTTCAGAAATCTCCCTGGTGATTCAAAAAAGCATGGATAAGCATCATCCTCGGGGCATTAAAGACATTGAGGATGCCATGGAGGTGGATGTGTGGGCTCGGCAAACAGCCAATAAAGTGGTTAATGCTTTAAAAAAATAAACCCAGTTGACCATAACCAAAAGACAGGTGTAAAGTAAAACTAAAAAGAACAACATAGTGAAGATGAATCAGATTAATAGAAATTTTGCACGAGGTAAAACCAGATGATGTCCACGATGATATCTTTTCTTATTCTTATCGGTGTACTCGTTTTTATCCATGAATTTGGTCATTTTATTGTGGCTAAATGGATTGGTGTTAAAGTGGAAAAATTTTCCTTAGGGTTTGGACCAAAGATTGTTGGGTTTAAGGGGAGAAACGATGGAACCGAGTATCTCATTTCTCTTCTCCCGCTTGGGGGGTACGTAAAGCTCAAAGGTGAAAACCCGGGGGAAGAGTTAAAAAATGATCCATCGGAATTTACTTCCCGAAAAGTAGGCGACCGGGTCAAAATTGTTGTTGCCGGTTCAGTGATGAACATAATTCTTGCCTTTTTGCTTTTTCCTCTTGTTTTTATGATCGGGGTTCAGGTTCCACAATACCTTAAGGAAGCCCCGATTATTGGATGGATAGAGGAAGCGTCCCCTGCAGCTAAGGCTGACTTTAAGGTAGGAGACCTCATTAAAGGCATTGATGGTGCAACGATCAAAAACTGGGAAGAGTTGCAAACTGTTATCTTGACTCATCCGGAAAAGGATTTACGGGTTTCATTTTTACGAGGTGGAGAGGCGAGGGAAAGCGTATTAACCCCGATTACGACTAAGGACTTCGGCGCAGGATATGTGGGCTGGGAATGTTCTTTTGATCCGATCATTGGAGGCCTTACTCCTCAGTATCCGGCGGAAAAAGCTGGTTTAAAACCAGGGGATAGAATACTTTCGGTTGCTAAAACTCCTATCTTTCACTGGAATCAAGTGCCCCAACTTATTAAAAATAATAAAGAAAAAGAGATTGAGTTTGAAATTCAAAGGAATGATAAAAAGCTATTTTTCTTAATAAAACCGCAGATTCAAGAGATATATGGTGAAAAAAGACCGTTCATTGGCATCATGCCGATAATCAAAACCGTCAATGAGAAATACGGTTTTTTTGAGTCGCTCAAAAAAGGAACGCAAAGAACCTGTGAGATGGCGTGGTCAACATTAAAGATGCTCAAGGATTTGATCACCTTTAATCTTTCGGTTAAGGCTCTCGG
>JGI20214J51650_10003036_pt1 | contig 10530 bp, 8 predicted proteins | sample WetSurMetagenome_FD_51650 | JGI IMG/M metagenome (IMG submission 51650)
CCCGCCCCCAGTCCCCTGGTGCGGGTCTTTCCGATGAGGATCTTCCTCGGCGCGCGGACCGTCAGAAGGTGCTTCGCATCGGTGTTGATGGCACAGAGCTGCGCACCCAGTATTCCAGCATCGACGCAGCGGTTGATGGTGTTGCAGCCTCCACCGCCGCACCCGATGATCTTGATGCAGACATCGAGCTGGGCAGCTATACGCAGAAGTTCCTCATCCGAAGTGGACATCTGCGGCCCGGCCGCCATGTGGACGGGGGCGGGCTGCGCCATCGGCTGGGGGGCCGGTTGTGGCATCGGTTGTTGCTCAGGTGCCATTTGCGGTTGAGGCAACGGCTGAGCCTGAGCTCCGTTCTGTACATTCTGGCCTTGGTACTTCGTACCCGATAAAGCATTCTTTACCAAAGAGCTTGGCATAAGTGCATCCCTAACCCTAGGTAAGGGTTACCATCAATATATATGTTGCGAATAAAAATGGATGCTGGTATATGAAAAATCGGCCTACTTGCTGCCTGAGCGCATCATCGTCGGAGGTGCCATCTCCATGAACAGGTCTGGCCATATCACCAGGAAGATGCTCGCGGCACCTTCAATGTCCTTCATGGTCTGCTGGTATATGTTCTCGGCTGAGAAGGGCATCACACTGGAAGCCATCTTCAAAAGTAATATCGTGACCAGATACATCGTCAAGCTTGCCGACTTATCACCCTGTGCGAGGCGGAAGCCGACCGACTCATCGAAATAATCGTCCAGGTCCTTATAGAGGAACCTGTGCATCTCCTCCACCGCGGCGTCAATGTCGTTGTGGAGCAAATTCGTGGTCGATCCCTCGATGACCTTCCTGGTCAGGACGACCATATCCATATCAGAGGTTATCAATGACCCCACCTCGATGGCGGGACGGCCTCTCATCGAGGAGTTGATCAGATTCCCAAGGCCCCTCAGGCGTTCCTTGATCTCCACCTCCATGATGCGTTGGTCTATGAGGTCCTGGGCCATGTCATATTTCCGGGACCTGTTGATCTTCACCGCGGTCAATAGCGATTGCTCGATCTGGGCGTTGTCCAGCCCGATCTTCTCCAGATCNGGCGCCATCTTCAACATATCGGCAAGATAGTTGTTGAGGCTCTCGCTGTTCTGATATCTCCTCCTCAGGAATTCCAGGCTGACGCTGACATCACCTATCGCTTTGACCAGCTCGCCATCTAGGAACGAGACCTTGGATAGGTCCAACAATGTCTCGATGTCCCTGACGTCCAACCCCCTCTGTCTCGCGAGCTCCAATAAGGAGTATGTCTGCTCGAACAAGATCGGATAAGGCCTGGCGGTTTCCCCCCAGATGTGAGGTATGCAGATAGCCGCTCCTTTGCGCACCTCTCGTGATGGATGGGAAAGACCGTCGAGGATGGCCTCCTGGGATTCGTCCCTCTCCGATATCCTGCTTAGAAGAAGCCGGACGTTATCTCGAGCCTTATCGTTCTCGCAATCATAATGGCGCAGAAGCATGATGGTCACGGACCATGGCTCTCGGTCGGCCATTTCGAGAATGCGATTCTGGGTCCATCTACGTTCAAAGGCCAGAGCTGAGGAGAGGCGCCCCTCGAGGGAAGCCTCCACCTTGGACACCTCGGTACGAGGTTGATCGGTCTGGTCCTTGGTCATCACCATACTTACTTACTTATCATGGAGGGAATTAATCACACTTTCGTGCCCATTATCGGATATGGGACATGCTCAGGTCATCACGATGTATGTCCGTTACCAAATCTGGGGGGTGGAAGATCCCCTGTTTTTTCATTTCAGGCGATTGTCAGCGATAATTATTTTATTGCATCAACCCCATAAAGCGCCGGGAGATCCCATCAGGTCCTGTCATGCAAGAGATTGCTAAATTGAACAACATCATGGCGAAGATGAACAAGCTGGAGAATGTCACCACCGTTTTCGCATCCTCTCGTGCAGGGGTTTTCGCCATGGGCATGACCCCGAAGATGACGGACCGCGCCATGTTCTCGGCCATAACATCAATGATGTTAGGCGCCGCTGAACAGATGGGAAGGGAGATGGGGGATGAGCTCAGCTATATCGTGCTCAACCTGATGGATTCAAAGATGGTCATCATCGGTGCGGGACCCAAGCATCTGATAGGGATATTGGTGGACCCGAAAGGCGACCCCGAAAAGACTGCTGCTGAGGCCAAGTCCATCGTTACCTCTACCTAGGACCAGGAAGGTTTGACAGCGGGTTATGCGTTAATTACTTTTTCGAATTTACAGTTGATGGACCATATTAATATGGTTATGAATATCGATTCCGAATTTTCAGCGCCCTTTTCCTGAATTTCTTATCTCCTTCATTCAATTCCATACGAGGCAGATCCTCTCCTTTTATCTCTGAGTATTTTGACGCAACGGCCATAGCTATCCTGAACGTCACGTTATATCCTGGACCTCGGCGAGGGATTAAGGCTCCAGAACCATCCTTCACCTTGATCCATGCGTCAGCCTCATCATAGGCAAAATACCCTATGATATCACCCCATTCCATCATGACATCTTCAGAATATCTCATTCTCAACAATATGCCATCATCCAATATCTCGACCATCTTAGGTCTGATGTAATATTCACGGTAAAATATCCCAAAGAGAAGCATGGATAGGAATCCAAATAAAAAAANAAAAGTCGGCCATATGGTGTCGGAACCAGGATTGCTCATAGATNTGATCAGGTAAGCAAGAATCAGAACGCAACATAGGGCGATTACGAATTTGACCATGCCATTATTCTGAGGGTTTTCATATTTCAGAAATATTCCACTCCCTCACATCTTCTTCATGCCACGGCCCAACCACTCCGTGACCGATTTCGAGACGTATCCTATAGTGTTGCTGCCAGTACGGTGGTCTCCGCCGACCTTCGCCCTATGCAGGGAAATGGCCTTGATGACGTCATCAGCGGTCGTACAATCGTCTGGGACGATGGTATAACCTGTGCCGAGGGACCCGTTCTCGTGGGAATCGCTCCCTCCGGTGACCGGTGCGCCCAGGTTCTGGGCCAGGATCGATGCCTTGCGATTGGAGCTCCTATCCGATCGAGAGTTGTGGGCCTCGATGGCATCGAATGGTCTTCCCAGAACGTTCTTCTCCCCCAATCCTGACCAGTAACGATATGGGTGTGCGGCCACGGCGAACCCTCCGGCCGCGTGGATGTGATCTATGGTTTCCAGCACCTCAAGGTCCCTCTTAATCGGATTCGTCACGTTCAATGCCAGGATGTGACCGTACCTGCTGCTGACCTCTATTGATGGCACAACGATGAAGTCCACCGGGTGCATATTGAGGGCCTCCCTTGCTCCATTCGGACTGTTATGGTCCAGGATGGCCGCCCCGCCAAAGCCTTTCTCCTTGAGGATCCTGATGATGTCCTCGACCTTGTTCTTGCCATCGGACGAGTGCTCTGTGTGAACGTGAAGATCGAGCTTCATCTCACCTGTGCTCCATTGCCAAGCTCCCCATCGACCGTTATCAAGGTCCCTTTGGATGTGAAAAGGGGCAGGCCCTCCTTAGCATCAGGATTGGGTAGGAATATTGCCACCTGGGAGGGAACTTTAGCACCCATTGGGAACTTGACCTTGACCGGTCGACCTATGTCCACCTCCCCATCTTCACTTACGCGCCCTGTCCGGATGATGAACTTCTGGAAGTCCTGGAAGCTCAATAGCTTCTCACCTTGGGCCAGACCTGAGCTGACCGATTCTCCAGGCTCCGCGGCCTCCCCGGGCGTCAGGGCGAACACCTTCCCATCGGACTCGGCCGCCAACATCATCCCTTGGGACTCCACACCTCGGAGCTTTGCCGGTTGGAGGTTGGATACATAGACTATCTTCTTTCCCTTGAGCTGGTCCTTTGTATAGTAGGCTTTGAGCCCTGCTACCAGCTGGACCTCCTTACCTGCATCCAGCTTCAAAACGTAGAGCTTGTCGGCGTTGGGATGGTCGCTGACGTCCAGGACCTTCGCCACCTTGAGGTTGAGCTTCGCGAACTCTTGGAAGGGACTATCCTCCTTTTCGGCGACGATCTTGTTGAACATGGGCCTTGGCACTTTTAGGGCCTGTCCAGGTTGGACTTCGACATCCAACGATGCCCAGGACCCCTTTCCGATGTGCCCCTCCTGCCCCATGGTCTCCCACACCTCGTTGGCCGACCGGGGAAGGAACGGGTAGCTCATTATCGCCAGGGCCTTCACGATCTCCATGTTGAGGTTCAACATGGCCCCGCAGCGTTCCTTGTCCGTCTTCACCAGTGACCATGGCGCCACTGCGTCGAAGAAGCGATTACCGAACTGTGCCAGGTCCATGAGCGCCTTCAATGCCTTCTTGAACTGGCAGACAGATAGGTGGGTCTCCACCTCGACCTTGCAGGCGATGATGGCATCGAAGACATCCTGACGCTCCTTGTCCGTCCCTTGCATTGGAAGGGGTGGGACCGAACCAAAGTTCTTCTGTGTGAAGCTCAGCACTCGATGGTAGTAGTTGCCAAGGGTGGCCACGAGCTCATTGTTGATCTTGGCGTCGAAGTCCTCCCAGGAGAAATCGGCGTCCTTCCCTTCGGGCATGTTCGCAGTGAGGTAGTATCGCACAAGGTCCGAGTCGAACTTCTGTAGGAAACTAGGCACGTCCACACCCACCCCTCTGCTCTTGGAGAACTTCTCGCCCTTGAAGGTGAGCCATTCGTTGGCNGGGACGTCATAGGGCAGATTGAGACCACCATACCCCATGAGNATGGCAGGCCAGATGATGGTATGGAACGGTATGTTGTCCTTCCCTAGGAAATAGTATGAGCGGACCTCAGGATCGGTCCAGAACTCCTTCCACGCATCGGGGCGACCGATCGATCTGGCCCATTCCTTCGTTGCGGATAGATACCCGATAACGGCCTCGAACCAGACGTAGATGACCTTGTCCTCGTAACCAGGAACTGGGACCGGCACTCCCCAGCTCATGTCCCGGGTGACGGCACGGTCTATAAGTCCGGCCTGAAGCCAGTTCTGGGTGAAGAGCTGGACGCTTGGCCTCCAATAGTCCTTGTCGGAGACGTAACGAAGCAAAGGTTCCTCGAACTCGCTGAGCCTGAGGAAGAAGTGCTCGGTCTCCCTCAGCTCCGGATTGGAATCACAGTTGGTACATTTGGCCCCGATCAGTTCCCCTGCCTCGTGCGTCGTCCCGCAGCTCTCACATTGGTCACCCCTCGATCTCTCATTGCCGCATTTTGCGCATGTGCCCAACACATAGCGGTCTGGCAGGAACTTGGCGCAACGGGGACAATAGTACTGCATCGTCCCTTTCTTGACCAGTAGGCCTTTGTCCAGAAGGGTGATGAAAATGTCCTGCACCACCTCGAAGTGGTTCGGGGTATGTGTCTTGGTGAAAAGACTGAATTCGATCCCTAGGTCCTCGATCGCCTTCTTGTTGATGCGGTGGTAGCGCTCTGCCACCTCCTCCGGGGTCGTCCCCTCCTTCTCAGCCGTCACGGTTACAGGTGTTCCATGCTGATCGGAGCCAGATACCATCAGGACCTCGTCCCCTTTGAGAATGTGGAACTTCGCGAAGATGTCTGGGGGAAGGAGAGAGCCCGCCACGTGCCCGAGATGTATCGCACTGTTAGAGTAGGGCCATGCCACGCACACCAATACCTTTGCCATGGGATCGGCTCAGAATCGTGCACCTATGATTTAAAGTTAACAACGATTGCCAGCATCCCCCCGTCCTGAATCGGGGTCGCGTAGGCAACGACCGAATTGACAATCATATTTTTATCGAACCTCAATGTTTGCCATGAACATGCGTATCGCCGTGCTGCTCAAGGATCGGTGTCAACCAAAGAAATGCAACACCGAGTGCCGCAAATTCTGCCCCAAGGTGCGTACCGGGGTCGAGGTGGTGGTCATGGGTGAGGACGGTAAGCCCACCATCTCCGAGGATCTGTGCGCGGGCTGCGGCATTTGCGTCCACAAGTGTCCCTTCGAGGCCATCAAGATCATCGGACTGCCCGATGAGCTGATGGACGACATCGTGCACCAGTTCGGGGAGAACCAGTTCCGGCTGTACCGATTGCCCGTACCGAAGCTCGGTCAGGTCACCGGCATACTCGGTCCCAATGGCATCGGTAAGACCACCTCGTTCAAGTTGCTCTCCGGCGAGATCGTCCCCAACCTGGGCCGTTTCGATGCACCACCAAGCAAGGAGGAGGTCCTCCAGCATTTCGCAGGGAGCGAAGTGAGCGACTATCTGGAAAANGTCTACNCGAAGAAGTTCCGCACCTCGATGAAGCCACAGTACGTGGACCGNCTTCCGGCCGTGTTCAAGGGACCGGTCATCGACCTGCTCCGGAGGGTGGAGGAGCGCATAGACCTGGATGAGGCGATCGTACTGTTGGAGCTGGAGGAGGCGGTCAAGCGCAACATGACCGAACTTTCTGGTGGAGAGCTGCAACGGGTCGCGGTGGCGGCGACCTTGATGAAGGAGGCGGACATCTATTTCTTTGACGAACCCTCATCCTACCTGGACATATATCAGCGCATCAAGATCGCGAAGATCATCGGGTCCATGGCGAAGGAGAAGCACGTGGTGGTCATCGAACATGACCTGGCCGTGCTGGACTTCCTGGCTGAGAATGTCTATCTGGTGTTCGGTTCGGAGGGGGCCTATGGGGCCTTTGCCCAACCACGACAGGTACGTCAGGCGATCAACGTATATCTCGATGGCTATGCCAAGGAGGAGAACATCCGTTTCAGGGAATACCCCATCCGCTTCGAGAGCCACCCAGCAAGGGACTCGTGGCAGCAGTTGGAGCTCCTGGAATATGAGGAATTGGGGTGTGAATACCCCGCATTCAAGATGACGGTGGACGCGGGTTCCATCAAGATCGGGGAGACCGTGGGAGTGGTTGGCCCGAACGCGATCGGCAAGACGACGTTCGTCAAGATGCTTGCGGGGGTGCAAGTNCCCACGACAGGTAAGGTTGCAAGAAGTGTGAGGGTCTCCTACAAGCCCCAATACATCACCCCTGACTTCGACGGGACGGTCCAAGAGCTCTTCCATGTCTATGTGAAGGACTTCTTCGAGTCCGGATTCTTTCAGACCGAGATAGCGCATCCTATGGTTCTCAAGCCATTGTTGGAGAAGAATGTCAAGAACCTCTCCGGGGGAGAGCTGCAGAGGGTGGCTGTGGCGCTATGCCTGGCAAGGGATGCTGACATCTATCTGTTGGACGAACCTTCCGCCTATCTCGATTCCAATCAGAGGATGGAGACGGCCAAGACGATAAGGCGCACCATGGAGAAACGTGGTCGGAGCGCCTTGGTGGTAGACCATGACATATATTTCCTGGACATGGTGTCCGATTCCATGATGGTGTTCGATGGGCGACCCGGGTTCGAAGGTCATGGCCAAGGCCCCTTCGACATGCGAAATGGCATGAACCGTTTCCTGGAGAAGGTCGACATCACCTTCCGGCGGGATAACGATACGAACAGGCCCCGGATCAACAAGCCGAACTCACGCCTGGACAGGGAGCAGAAGTCCAAGGGAGAGTATTATTACACCTGACCTTCGCCCTCTTCGTTGAAGGAGCGCTTGGCCCTCCATATGAACCATACCACGAACAGGACCAAACCGGCTATTATAACGATGTCCATACCGCGGAAGTAGCTCTCAATCTGGTCCCAATTGGGACCCAGGACATATCCTATGTAGGCAAGTAGATAGCACCAGATGAAAGAGGCTATCGCCGTCAATATGATGAACTTCGTGAATGGATATCTCGCCATACCGATAGGAAGTGATATGAAAGTCCTCACCACCGGCATCAGTCTCGTGATGAAGACAGTGATTGTGCCATACTTTTGAAACCATCGTTCGGTTTCGTCCAGATGTCTCTTGTTGAGAAGTATGTATTTCCCATAGCGGAGGACAGCCTCCCTTCCGCCGGTGAATCCGATATAATATGCGATCGCCGACCCGATCACACATCCCAGGGTACCTGCGAGAGAAACGAGGAGAAGATCGAAACGACCATCATAGGCAAGCCATCCACTGAATGGCATCACCACCTCACTAGGGATGGGTATGCACATGCTCTCCAAGGTCATTAAAAGAACGATGCCTGGATAACCAAGTGTTGAGATGGTGTCCAGGACGAACTGGACCACCGTTTCGATGATCGCCATTCGTTGAGGAATGAGACCCCCTGATTTAATAATATTCAGTCAAGGTCTCTAATCGTTGGAAGGTGAGGACCAATCGCAAGTGATACATATGTGTTCTTAGGTTAAAANCATNAAATGGTGTGAGGAAATGGAAGCAGTCAAGATCTCCGATAATGTCTACTGGGTCGGGGCGATCGATTGGAATGGCCGTAACTTTCACGGGTACGATACACCTCGAGGCACGAGCTACAACGCCTATCTCATCATCGACGACAAGATCGCCCTGATAGATGCCGTTAAGACGCCCTTCCTATCTCAGATGATGGAGCGTATCAGAAGCGTGGTGGACCCCAAGGACATCGACATCATCATCTCCAACCACTCCGAGAACGACCATTCCTCAGGTCTGCCCATGGTCCAGGAATGGACGGGGGCTCCCATCTATGCGTCGAGGAAGGGGGTGGAGCACCTTCCACTGAACTACGGTCCGCTCCAGCTCACCAAGGTCATGGACGGACAGGAACTGAATCTGGGCAAGTACACCTTAAGATTCATGGATACCCCCATGCTCCATTGGCCAGACTCCATGTTCACCTACCTGAAGGAACAGGGAATCCTTTTCTGCATGGATGGCTTCGGACAGCATTTCGCATCGTCCAAGCGTTTCGACGACGAGGTGGACAAGGGCGCGTTGTTCGAGGAGGCGGCGAAATACTACGCCAACATCCTGATGCCGTTCGGGCAACCCTACTTCGCCGCCCTGGAAAAGCTGAAGGGATTGGACATAAAGATGCTGGCTACCGCTCACGGCGTCATCTGGCGATCCGAAATCCCCAGGATCTTACAGCTCTATGACCGGTGGGCAAATCATCAGACAGAGGAGAGGGCGCTCTTGGTCTTCGACTCCATGTGGGGGAGCACTGAGAAGATGGCCTTGGCCATCGCGGAGGGGATCTCGGCAGGGGGCGTTCCCGTTAGGGTCTGTAAGGCCAGCGCCACCCCCCGCAGCCTCGTAATGCGAGAGGTCTTGGACGCGAGAGCGGTGATCTTCGGGACCCCGACATTGAACATGGGCATGTTCCCTACCATGGCTGATGTGGGTGTATATCTCAAAGGCTTGAGACCGAGGAACCGCATCGGTGCTTGCTTCGGCGCATACGGGTGGTCGGCTGGAGGGGTCAAGGCCCTCAGAGAGTCGTTGAACGGATCGGGATTGGATTTCCCCTTCGAGGACATCGAGGTCAGGTTCAATCCGCAGGAGGCCGACCTAAGGCGCTGCTACGAATTCGGATTATCGATAGCGAAAAAGATTATCATGGGATGATTGCAATGCATCTATAGGATGGACGACCACGAAGGCCGGCAGGACGTATATTGAGAGCGAGGCGATAGAACCATGGGATTGAGAGCTCCAAGGGATTNTCGCCCGGACTGCATAAGGAAGCCGTTGGACCGATCCATGGAGGTTGATGNCGATGCCCCGCACATCATTCTCGGGACCTGTTCATATGAACGAAAACCGTATTATAGGGGTGAAAGGTTGGTAACTTAATGCTAAGCCATGTCGATGTTCATGTCCACACGAAATATTCGGGCGTTACTCAGCACGGCATGCTCAGGTTCCCAGAATCGGTCTCTAATCCGCAGGATGTTGTGCGCATCGCCAAGCGTCTCAATATTGACATCGTATGCATCACAGACCATGATAACGTCCTAGGTGCCCACAAAGCCAAGGCATTCGCAAAGGAATGCGACGGGATCGAGGTGGTCATCGGGGAGGAGATCAGCACCGCCGACGGTGAGATCATCGGTCTCTTCCTTAACGAGCTGGTCCCTCCAGGATTGTCGGTCGAGGAGACGGTCGACCTGGTGAGGCAGCAGGATGGTATGTTGGTGGCACCACACCCCTTCAGCTACCATGTTCCCGCTCTAGGCCTTTTGATCGATGACATCGACTTGGATGGCATCGAGGTGATCAATGGCGGCCACATAGATGGCCCTGCCAACGAGAGGGCTCTGGAACATTCCCGTTGCGGTAAATGGGCGAGGGTGGCCGGTAGCGATGCTCATTCGCTCTCGCAAATAGGATGCGCCTACACGCTCTTCCCGGGTGCGGGGGAGGAAGACTTCCGAAAGGCCCTCAAGCATAAGCTCACCGATGTGTACGGTAATCCCATGCCAATGCACCTGGGCGTACAGTGGAGCGTTGGGATCGTCGTAAAGGCGGACGAACTGATGCTGCGGTCCATCCTAGGGATATTGGAGGGTGAAGAGGGGGATCCCCTTGTGGAGGTCATCAGAAGCATGAGGACCGACCAGAAGAT
>JGI20214J51650_10003039_pt1 | contig 10526 bp, 10 predicted proteins | sample WetSurMetagenome_FD_51650 | JGI IMG/M metagenome (IMG submission 51650)
AAGAACTTCAGCATCTTCAAGGAAAGCGGCAGGACCTTCCAGCCCGGATCGGCCTTCGTGATCACGGAACACCTGAAGACGGCCGAGATAAAGCCGGAAAACCTNGCCNCGGCNCTGAAAAAGGCCGTGAAAGACAAGGCNNACAGCGACCAGATCCTCATCGANGTGATCGAAGGAGGGGTGCGGGTGCAGATCGTCGACAAGGAAGGCAGCCCCATGTTCCAGCTCGGAAGCGCCGAGCCGACGGCGAAGGCAAAGGAGATCCTGTCCCTTGTCTATGAGGAGATTAAGGCGCTCGACGGCAAGATCGCCATCGAGGGACACACGGATGCCGCCCCCTTCCGGGGCGATCAGATCACAAACTGGGAGCTTTCGACGATGCGAGCCTCCGCTGCAAGGCGATTGCTCGAGTCCAACGGGCTTGACCCGACGCGGGTGGCCCGGGTGGTCGGCTATGCCGACACGGATCTTCTCGTCAAAGACCAGCCCAAGGACCCGCAGAACCGGCGAATCAGCATCATCATGATGCTGCCCCGGGAAGCCGCCCCCGTGGCGGAGGCGCTGAAAAAAAACGTCAGGACCTCCTTCCAGGAAGAGAAGGCGCTCCAGCCGCCCCAGCCGGGTCAGCAGGCACAGCCCGGCACATCCGACCCGGCAGTCGAGTCCGCCGCCGCGAAAGAGAAAGCGGCAAAGCAAGCCTTGCAGCAGAAGAAGGCCGAGATGAAGAAAAAGACGCGCGACGTGATGGGGCTGTGGGACTAGCGGCCGCAGGCCGCGGGCTTCGGGTTTCGGGAGTCAGGCATCGGGAATAAAAAAAGGATCGGGAAATCGAATTCCCGATCCTTTTCTATATGAGATCCCTTTGTGCACCTTCAATCATGAGACTCGGCGATCGAGACCCCGGTACCACAATATGGCGGCAACGCCGGAAAAGGCGAGGACAGCGACGGGATGGACAAAGATCACATCCTGTTCAAGCACGGTCTCCGCAACGAGGAAAAGCGCCAGAGTGCCGATGAAGGTCAGCCTGACGATTTCCCGGATGGATGAGATGGCTCGATGTCCCATGACCTATATCCCCATCGTAAGCATATCAGTCAAGCATCCTGGAAATAAGCCCACAAGAAGATCGAGAGAAAGAAGCCGAGAGCGGAGAGGACCGGAAGCGACGGGTTACCGGCAAACAGGTCGAAGAAGGCGCCGAGGATGATCAGTATGGCCGAGACAATAAAAACGAGTTCGGCAATCATGTTCATGGCTGCCGGGAGTCGTCTTTTCATGGCTTTCGCCGGTCTCCGAAATGGCGTCAATTCCGGATTTCCTGCGCGTTTCCATCGCAAGGGTATTCTATCCCCCCAGTATCAGGCTGTTGCTCGCTGCGAGTGGCACCTGGATGGTGCCGCATGAAATCGATTTTCTATTGCCGACTTGAATTCATCCAGTCCGAAAGGCTTGGGAAGGCAAATGTCGGCACCCGCGCTTTCCAGCTCTTTCAGGGAGGACGGGTCGCCGCTCATGCCGACGATGTGAACGTCCGGAAGCTGCACTTTCAGGAACCTGCAGAGTTGAACGCCGTCGACGCGGGGCATGTCGGCGTCCGTCACGACAACGTCGTATCGGCATTGCTTGAGAAGCCTGATAGCCTCGAGCCCGTCGCCGGCTTCATCGACCCCGTGGCCGAAATGCGTTATCATGGATGCCAGAAGCTGCAGAATATCCGGATTGTCGTCCACGACCAGAAGTTTCATAGACAAATGCTCCCCAATTCTATTGTTACTTATCGTACGACAAACAAAAGGGATTTCCTATCGTTCGTACCCTGACAATGGGGTTCGAAATACCTGAACTAGAACTCAGGGTATGGTTATGGCGGCGGGCTCGAAAAGGTCTCGTTCCATGCGGCGGTCAGGAACCGGCCGCATCAGCGCGACGAGCACCCGGATTGGAAGGGGGAAGCAGCGCCTGTGTCAAAGGCTCCCGGACGGGTTTTTCGCAATCCAGGCCGCAAAAGCGTCCAGGAACTTCAGGAGAAGCTCGCGGGTTGATTCATTCGTAATATTTCCATTCGCGTCGAACAGTTTTGCAGCACCCCCGATGTAGGCCTCAGGCTGCTGCATTGCGGGAACATTTAAGAAGACGAGCGATTGCCTGAGATGATGATTTGCCCCGAAGCCGCCGATTGCGCCGGGTGAGACGCTCAGCACCGCGCCGGGCTTCCCTTCCCAGACACTTTGGCCGTACGGTCGGGAACCCACGTCGAGAGCGTTTTTCAGCACGCCGGGAACGGACCGGTTGTATTCCGGTGTCACGAACAGGATACCGTCAAACGATTTCACGCGATTTCTGAATTCGGTCCACGCGGGGAGCGGTTTCCCCTCGTCATCATAATCCTGGTTGTAGAGCGGCAGCCCGCCGATCTCGATGATTTCAAGCGTCAGTGATCCGGGCGCAAGCGCCGTGAGCACCTTTGCCATCTTCCGATTGAAGCTTTCCTTGCGCAGGCTTCCTACAAAAACAGCAATTCTTTTCGTCATCTTTTACCTCTCTATTTTGTTCCGGATGCAACACCAGTATAAGGCGCTCAAGATGGAATCTCAACCGGTTTGCGCCGAAGGCGGCAGCAGTTCCCGGATGGCGGGCAGGATGTTCAAGGGAAAGAGCCTGATTTTCAAAAACAATACGGTCTTATAAAATACCTTGCTTTTTCGCTGGGCATTATATATATTACTTCAAGTTCAAGTGCAGTACGTTTTTGTTGTTACCCAATTACAGAAAAGTCAACCGCACGAACACCAGCCATGGCACGTGCGGTTTTTTTTATTTGCACAGGCGGGCTGTCCAGCCGATTTGTTCGGCACAATTCAAATGGTTCCCATGAGGAACCCAGCACAAAGGAGCAGTAAAGATGTCTGAAGGAAAAGTAAAATGGTTCAATGATTCAAAGGGTTTTGGTTTTATCGAGCAGGACGGCGGCAAGGACGTTTTCGTGCACCATTCCGCCATCCAGGCAGAGGGCTTCAAATCGCTCGCCGAAGGTGAACGGGTAAGCTTTGAAGTTGTCGCGGGGCCCAAGGGTCCGGCTGCATCGAATGTTCGCAAGCTCTAAGAGCTGAGCATCATTTTGCCGAGAAAAGCTCCCCCTGTGACGGGGGGGCTTTTTTTATTAAGAACCCCTTACCGTGCGCAGTCCACACCGGCGGCGGCGGCAATCCAAACGGACGCTTTCGTAAAGGATCCACACATGATCACCGCATCGAACATCGCCCTCTCCTACGGAAAGAGGGTCATCTTCAAGGACGTCAACATCAAGTTCACCCCGGGGAACTGCTACGGTCTGATCGGCGCCAACGGCTCGGGGAAATCCACCTTCCTGAAGATCCTCGCGGGCGCGCTCGAACCGGACCAGGGCACCGTCTCCGTCGGCCCCGGGGAGAGGATCGCCGTCCTGAGCCAGGACCAATTCGCCTTTGACGAGGAAACGGTCTTCAACACCGTCATCCGGGGACACGAACGGCTTTATGAACTGATGGCCGAACGGGAGGCGATCTACGCCAAGACCGAGCTCTCCGAGGCGGACGGGATCCGCTGCGGGGAAGTGGAGACCGAATTCGGCGAGTTAAACGGCTACGAGGCAGAGTCCGAGGCGGCGGTTCTCCTGAACGGCCTCGGCATACCGGAGGAGTTGCGCCAGAAGAAGATGAAGGAGCTCGACGGGGGCGACAAGGTGCGGGTGCTGCTTGCCAAGGCCCTCTTCGGCAACCCGGACGTCCTGCTGCTGGACGAACCGACCAACCACCTGGACCTCAAGTCCATCGCCTGGCTGGAGGAGTTTCTCTCGCGCTTTTCGAACACGGTCATCATCGTCTCCCACGATCGCCACTTCCTGAACCAGGTCTGCACCCACATGGCGGATATCGACTTCGGGCGGATCCAGGTCTATGCGGGAAACTACGATTTCTGGTACCAGGCAAGCCAGCTCCACCTCAAACAGAAACAGAGCGACATCAAACGGATCAGCGCCAAGGCCGACGAGCTGAAACAATTCATCCAGCGCTTCAGCGCCAACGCCTCCAAGGCAAAGCAGGCCACCGCCAGGAAAAACCTCCTGGAGAAACTCACTATCGAGGACATGCCGGTCTCCTCCCGTAAATACCCGTTCATCTCCTTCAAGCCCGAGCGGCCCTGCGGCGATGTGATCCTGGAGATCAGCGGGCTTTCCAAGGCGATCGACGGGGTTGCCGTCCTGAACGACATCACCCTCAACGTCAACAGGGGCGGCAAAATCGCCTTTGTGGGGGAAGACAGCCTGGCAAAGACGACCCTCTTCCAGATCCTCGCCGGGGAAATGGAGCCGGACAGCGGAACCTTCCGCTGGGGGGTCACCATCCGTCATTCCTATTTTCCCAAGGACAACAGCCGCTTTTTCGATAACGACCTGACTGTCGTCGAGTGGCTCGCCCAGTTCTCCCCCGAAACCGAGGGACAGACCTTCGTCAGGGGCTTTCTCGGGAAGATGCTCTTCTCCGGGGAAGAGGCAACGAAAAAGGCGGCCGTCCTCTCCGGCGGGGAACGGGTCCGCTGCATGCTCTCCAGGATGATGCTCTCCGGCGCCAACGCCCTCATCCTCGACGAACCGACCAACCACCTGGACCTGGAATCCATCATCGCCCTGAACGACGGGCTGGCCGCCTTCCCGGAGGTGATCCTCTTCAGCTCCCATGACCACCAGCTGGTCTCTTCGGTAGCGGACAGGATCGTGGAAATCACCCCCGACGGCGTCATCGACAGGGTGATGGGTTTCGACGACTACCTGGAAGAGCGGAGCGCTCCAATGATCCGGCAGGAGTTCAGCCACAGTCATCAGGGGCTGCGCCTGTAGGGAGGATTCGGGAGTCGGGCTTCCGGCATCGGGATAAAAAGGATCGGGAAATTCGCTTTCCCGATTTTTTTATTTACCGGATAAGAGCTTTTCCTTAAGAGATCCCGGAGAAAACGTCGATCGTTGACATCACCTGCAGAGCTTCTATCGTACTATCCGTTCATAACCGAACAATTACTCATACAAGTACTGGCTAATTCTTCGTCGATTGAAAAATCAGAAAATACTGCCTGGGTAGAAAGTCGTGTGTTTGCACGAGCACATAGCCAACTGCTTTTAACTCGGCTTCGATGGCCTCCGGCGTGCTGCGTGCGCTTTTGGGAGGGCCGCCCGGCGCATCCATCCGGTAGTCGATGATGGCGATGCGCCCCCTTGGTTTCAGATAATGATGAAGCTCGCGAAAATAGCGGTCGCGACCCTCAATGTGATGGTACGTGTCAACTATGATCATGAGGTCCACTTTTTCAGGCAGGCGGGGATCATCAGGGACGGCTTGCACGGCGATGAGATTATTAAGTCCACTTTGTTTTGCACGGTTCGCAAGGTACTTGACCATGTCAGGCTCTATGTCCACACCGTAGATGCGGCCCTTCGGTACCATATGGGAGAGGCGCACCGAGAAGTAACCCGTGCCGGAACCAATATCGGCAATGATTGCATCCGGTTTGAGTGCCAGCGCCTGAATTACTTCATGGGGCTTCTGCCATTTGTCGCGCTCCGGGTCATCGAACATTTTGGCCCACTGTTCTGCCCCTTCAAAGCTGTGTTGATGGGTGTGAAAAGTCTGTGCCGTTAACGGTGTTGGCCACATAACGGTGTAAAGCAATGTAACAAAGAAAGTAAGGAACAATGATGTTCGAGTCATTCTTGTCTCCGCATAGTAAAGGATTTAATCTTCTTCGTTCACGCCGGATGTCCATATCCAGCCACCGGTCACTTGCCCTGCATTCTCTCCAGCATCCCCTGCAGCAGAAGAAGCGCCCCCTGCTTGTCCATCGGGCGGTTGTCGTTGCCGCACTTGGGCGAAAGGATGCAGGCCGGGCATCCAATCTCGCAGGGACAGTCGCGGATGAGCTCCAGGGTCAGGCGCGTCACACGCTCCATGAGGCCCTGCGCCTTCTCTGTCAGCCCGATCCCGCCCTCGTAGCCGTCGTAGAGGAATATCGTGGGCTCCCCCGTGCCGGGGTGCCCGGGCGTGGAAAGCCCCCCGATGTCCCAGCGGTCGCACATGACCTCGAGGGGAAGAATGGCGATCATGGCGTGCTCGAGGGCGTGGAGGGCCCCCCCAAAATTGAGGTTCCGGTCGTAGATGGCGCGCCTCAGCTCGCCGGGAATGGTGAACCAGAGCCCCGTTGTCCGGAAGGAAAGCGGCGGCAGTTCCAGCTCCTCCCGTGCGATCACCTGGTCATTCTGTATGACCTTGTAGCCCAGGGTGTGCTCCGTGACCTCGAGGTCGCCCAGGTGGACGGCCATCTGCCCGAGCCTGCGCGTTTCCCTCGTTGCCAGGATTTCGAGATCGACGGTTTTGATGGCCTGGGTGTAATAATCGACTTCTTTGCGCTCCACCTCGACGAGATGGTTTTCCAGATCGAAGCGCCGGACTACGTGTGTTTCTCCCTGATGCAGAAGCACCGCTCCCAGGTGGGCCTCCCGGTAGGCCTGGCCCGTGTCCATCGTCTCCAGGAGCATGCCGTCGCAGGTGATGTGGTAGGCGTCGCGGGCGATGTGGTCGAGGCCGACGGCCTCCACCGGCCGTCCCCTGCCCGTGTATACCCATCCGTGGGGCGTATCTTTCACGAGTCCTTCGGCAGCCAGCTCCGGGAGGATCCCGCCGACATGCGCCATCGGGAAGATGGACTCGCCGCGGGCGTCAAGCGGCAATTCGGCCACGGCGCACAGGAGCTGCCCCGAGAGGATGTAGGGGTTTTCAAGATCGATGATGGCCTGCTCGTGGGGCTTGCCGAAGAAGGACCCGGGGTGTTTCATCAGGTACTGATCCAGCGGGTTCTGGAAAGCCACGAGCACCGCCAGGGCATCCCGGTTGCGGCGCCCCGAACGGCCCGCCTGCTGCCACGTGGCAAGCACCGTCCCCGGGTAGCCCGAAATGATCACGCAGTCGAGCGAGCCGATGTCGATGCCCACCTCCAGGGCGTTGGTCGAGGTGACCCCCGTGAGGAGGCCCCGCTTGAGGGCATCCTCGATCTCGCGGCGTTCCTTGGGAAGATAGCCCGCCCGGTAGGCTGCGATCTGCTCGGAGAGCGCGCTTCCTGACGCCGTCGCCTCCTTCGACCACAGGGCGATGAGTTCCGCCATTCGTCTCGATGCCGTGAAGCAGAGCGTCTGCAGCCCGCGCTTCACAAAGTACAGGAAGAGGTCCCTCGTTTCCTGGTGGGGCGAGAGGGTGCCCACACCGTCGAAAAAGGGGTTGTAAAACAAAAAGGTCTTTCCGCCCCGTGGCGAGCCGTCCTCGGAGATGACCTCGAAAGGCAGGCCGACGAGTTTTTCACCGAACTCCTGCGGGTTGGCAAGCGTCGCCGTCGAGAGGACGAACCGCGGAGAGGTGCCGTAGAAGCTCGCAATGCGTCGCAGCCTCCGGATCACGAAGGCCACGTTGGACCCGAAAACGCCGCGGTAGCGGTGGGCCTCGTCGAAGACAACGTAGCGAAGGTTGCGGAAAAAGCGCTCCCACTTGGAGTGCCAGGGCAGCACGTGGTGGAGCTCGTGGGGGTTGGTGACGATGATCCGCGACATCTCCCGGATGCGCCCGCGTCGCGAGACGGGCGTGTCGCCGTCGTAGACGGCCGCATCGGCACGGATGCCCGTGGCGCGCTCCATGTCCTTGAAGACCTTGAGCTGGTCGTTCGAGAGGGCCTTCGTGGGGTAGACGAAAAGGGCCGTGGCCTGCCGGTCGCCCTCGAGGGTCTCGAAGACGGGCAGGTCGAAGCCGAGGGTCTTCCCCGACGCGGTGGGCGTGCAGAGGATGACGTTGCGCCCCGCCCGCAGGGCCTCGACGGCCTGACACTGGTGGCTGTAGAGGCGTATGCGCCGGGAGTCCAGGTAGTGCGCAATGCCGGCCGACAGGGGCGCCCCCAGCTCGCCGAACTGCGGCTCCCGGGCCGGCAGGACCTCGATGTGGGCGATGCGGTCCCGGAAACGGGGGCTCATTTTCAGCGATTCCAGGGCGGTCTCGATCACGGCTGCCACTCCTCGTGAAGTTTCGAAAAGAGGCTTGCCAGCGTGAGCAGGTCGCGGCGGTTGTGCTCGACGATGGGGACGAGCGGCCCGGGGTTTCCGGTCCGCATGTAGCTCTCGTAGAACTCGGGCACCAGCGCGCTCGGCACGTCGTCTTCCCGCTGAATGCCGAAAAAGCAGCGTTCCAGCGTCGTCAGCTTGCAGTCCGGCACGCAGTCGCGCCAGGCGCGGCGCGAGAAGTGAAGGACGTCGAAGTGAGGCCCGTCGAGGTTTGCCCGGATGCCGTAGTAGGCAAGCCGTTCCCGGATGTAGGGAATATCGAAGGTGCGCCCGTTGAAGGTGACAAAAGCGCTGCGGCCGCCCAGGTGGGTAAGCAGGCCCGCCAGGGCCGCCGGCTCCTCGTCGATTCGCCGCAGAAGGTACTGATCCACCCGGATCTCGCTTTCGTGAACCCGGGCCAGGCCCAGGAGGATGATGGGCCGCTGGAACATGCCGAGGGTCTCGATGTCAATGAGAACGAAATCCTCCTGGCTGTGAAATCCCGACGAGAGCAAGGCCAGCGGGTGGGACTTCTGAAACCAGCGGCCGATCCAGTCGAGAAGTTCAGCCGTGTCGCCTTCCTCGACCATCTTCAGGATGCTCCGGGCCTGTTTGCCGAAGCGGGGATGATCGGCCAGGTCGTCGATGGACCCGATGCCCTGGCGCTTCAGGGCAGCCTCGGTCACCTCGCCCACCCCGTAGAGCAGCTTCAAATCGGAGAGGATGCGGCGGCCGGCCTCGGCCGGGTCGATGATCCGCAGGCGGCCTGGGTCGCGGCTCACGATGCGGTAGCAGACCCCGCGGGCCGTGCGCACCTCCTCACCGGGCAGGACGTCTTCCAGGGCCTTTCCCCGGTACGTGCGCAGCAATTCGCTCTTGAGCCGCTGGGCCTCGTGGAACTCCCGGTAATCGACCCAGGCGGACAAGAAGGGCCGCGCGGATGCACTTGCCTGATCGCGTTCGACTACGACAACGTCACTTGCCCGCTCGAGGCTCTCCCGGAGCCTGCGGCCGATGTAGCTGCCCGGTGCTTGTTTGTTGTTTCGCTCGTTCATTCCTTCATCATTTAAGGTGCTGCTGATCAGTCACCTTCACCCCAACCCTCTCCAATAAAAGGAAAGTTCACTGTCTCCCCTCAAGGGTGAGGAAGACGGATGGGAAATGGGATTCATGGCGCAAGCCCAATGCCTCCGACGGTGATGATATTTCCGTCGCGGGCGGTGCGGGCCCCCAGCATTGTTTCCACAATCCACAGGTTCGACTCCACGTGATCCGTCATCGTGGGGATCCGGTATCTCGTCTCGCCTTCGGCCAGGGCCGCGAAGAGGATCAGTTGATCCGCCATATGCCGGTCCACCGTGGCGCCCGTGGCCAGATCCTCCAGGAGGCTCGATGCGACAAATTGAGCGATGGCCTCCGAGGGCCTGCGCGGTTTGCCTGCCCGGTCGGCCCCGAGAAGGCAACCTGTCGCTGTCTCTGCCCTCAGAAAGAGGGCTGCGCCTTTCTGCCGTGCCGAGGAATCCTCGAGGACGTCAATTTCCACGGGGGCGCCTCCCGCCAGAAGTTCGCGGCATCGTGCGGCCATTCTCTCGCCGACCCTCTCGTCTGCCAGGTTGGAGGCAAGCGAGGTACCCCGGAATCGCAGAACCTTGCCCAGCTCGAGCCTCTGAAGGGGAGCAAGTTTTGACCGGATCGGCTCCACCTCGAGAGTCAGACTCCCGCCACCTTTCGGGACATAGCCGGGCCGTTCGATTATCAGTCGGATCCGGGCACCCATGCTTTCCAGGTGGGGAAGGAGAATGTCACGCATGTGGAAGGCGCCCGGCGCAAAATCCTGGAAGAGCCCCCCGGAGAGGAAAAAGCGGCTGGGAGTCTCGGCATACAGGGCGAGGGGAATCAGGGTGAAGGCAAGCATGGTGGCCGAGCCGGCCGTCCCGATGTCGAAGCGATATGCGCCGCCTGTCCGGGAACGGCCCGGCCGGAAGACGATCTCGCGGGACGCCACCTCGTCGCCACGAAGGCTCCCGCCGCAGAAAGTCGCACAGGCGCGCAGGGCTTGCAGGTGCTGGGGTCTCAGCCCGGGCTGGGCGCGCCGCGCCCGGATGTGCCGGATGCAAAGGGGCTGCCCCAGGATCGCAGCCAAAGCGACGGCATATCGAAACACCGTGCCGCTTCCCGAGTGCATGGAGCCGTCAATTTCAATCATGGCTTCCATCCTACAGGGACCGGTGACGGGCCCTGTATCAGGCGGGTCAAAAATGCCCAGATGCAAGGCCCCCGAAGCCCTGAGGAGGGAGGCGTACTTGGCGTACGTTGACCGACGAAGGACGAGGGAAACGCCGCAGATGGGCGTTTTTGACACTCTGGCCCGCTTCGCGGAGCGCCCCGGTAAGGAAAGATCCATTCATGATTGCGC
>JGI20214J51650_10003041_pt1 | contig 10523 bp, 9 predicted proteins | sample WetSurMetagenome_FD_51650 | JGI IMG/M metagenome (IMG submission 51650)
GGTCTCTAAAGCTTGGACTTGAATGTTAAACATGTTCAGTATTTACCATGGAATACCTAAAGACGCAAAGTTGCTAGTTTACCAATCGATACTTCCATCGGTTGCTTATGGTTTGTTTTTTACAGACATTTCATACTTTCTNACAACAGTTCAGGGTTTATCTTACAGTTTTATGGGCCTAATTATCACTATCATGGGAATTGCCACTTTCGTAGCTAGCATCCCCTTGGGATTAGCCGCTGACAAGTATGGACGTAAAAAGACACTCATTATAGGCAACTTGGTTTCAGGGGTAACTCTTGTAGTTTTTGCATTTACAACAAATATAACTATTCTGATAGTTGCAGCAGTTCTTGAGGGCATTTCTGAGGCCGCTTTCTCTGCTTCAAGCGGGGCATGGCTAGCTGAGAAAACCAATGACGCAAAAAGAAACAGTGTTTTTAGCTTCTATGGTTTTGCCCAAAGCTTGGCCTTTGGAATCGGCAGCTTGGCGATACCCGGAATTGCAATTTTTGAGTTAATGGGCTTTTCCAATTCACTAAGTCATAGCCTCTTGTACGCAACCTTCGCAGTCCTTTGTCTTCTTTCAATTCTAATTCTCATCAAAATTCCAGAATCCTACAAAACAAATAATATAGTTAAGAGTACACCGATCTCGGTTAACACGCGCCGAAGCAAGCAATCAATGGGGATTATTGCAAAATATGTGATCAGCAGTGCGATCATAGCTGTAGGCGCTGGCATGGTTGTACCGCTGATGACTGCTTGGTTAAACCTGCGGTATGGAATACCTGATACAATAAGTGGCCCTATTCTGGGAATAGTAAGTATTGTAATAGCCCTAGCTACTCTTGCAGGTCCACCATTAGCAAAGAGATTTGGCTTGGTAAAAGCTATAGTTCTAACTCAGGCAGCTTCTACAATATTCATGTTCGCTACCCCCCTCTCATCCAGTTACATAATTGCCAGCTCTACTTACACTGTTAGAGCCTTTCTGATGAACATGGCAAGTCCTCTGTCTCAATCGATGATTATGGGTCTAGTCGATGAAAGCGATCGGGGAATGGCTTCTGGAATAAACACCGCTTTGTGGAGACTGCCTAACGCATTAAGTACCTTTATAGGGGCTTATCTGATGTCTGTTGGCTTACTAGCCGCTCCATTCTTCATCGCAAGTTTACTATACTCAATATCTATTGCTTTGTTTTGGTACTATTTCAGGAAAACCAAATTGCCGGAAGAACAAACCGCTAAGAAATAATTTTTGTTAAACTTTCTTCAATTGTTGCTGCAGTTCTTTCTACGTGGGTGCGTTCTATTCCATGATGTGTTACCAATCGGATTTTATTCTTCGACATAGAGAGTGCAAGAACTCCTCGTGTTTTTAATTTTTCCAGAAAATCATTTCCATCGATTTCATCATCGAGTTGAAAAGTGACCATGTTTGTTTGAACTCTATCCAAGTCAATTTTAATTCCGTGTATTTTTGAAATTTTGTTAGCAAGGATCTTGGCATTCTCATGGTCAACCTTTAGTCGGTCAACCATTTTCTCGAGTGCAATTATGCCTGATGCGGCGATTATGCCTGCTTGTCGCATCTGACCTCCCAAGAGTTTTCTTATCTTTCTTGCCTTCTCTACAAACATTTGATCACCGACAATGAGTGATCCAACAGGACAGCAAAGACCTTTGGAGAGGCAAAACATCAAGTTATCAACGTTTTTTGTAAACTCCCGAGGATCTATATTGAGCGCAGTTGAAGCATTGAATATTCGCGCTCCATCCATGTACAGTTTNACATTGTTTTGCATTGAAATTTCTTTAATCTCTTTTAATTGGTCGGGGGAAACTATTGTTCCGCCATGTCTATTGTGTGTATTCTCAACGCAAACTAGGCTAGCATCTGGAAAAGAGATGCTTTTTGGCCTGAAGGCTCCTTTGAGTTCTTCAGAACTATAAACTCCTGCTGAAGTTCGAATTGGCCACGGAAGAAGCCCTGCTAAAGCGGATATTCCGCCCGCCTCATACCAGTAAATATGTGATTCGGCTTCGAGGATTACTAACTCTCCACGGTTGCAGTTAGCCATAAGCGATGTGAGGTTCGCTTGAGTACCGCTTGGAACTAGAAGCGCAGCCTCTTTACCCATTTTTTCCGCAGCCATTTTCTGAAGTTGATTAACTGTTGGGTCTTCTCCGTAGTAGTCATCGCCTAGTTTTGCATGTCTTGTTGCCTCGAGCATTTCTTCAGTTGGCAGTGTAACTGTGTCGCTTCTTAGATCGATTATTTCTTTGGTTTGCAAATAATCCCCTTGTTGGCTTTGTTAGGTCAATCTAATTAATATTTCATAATCCGCACGGCCAAGTATTTTTCTAAAGTCTTTTAATCTATCGACATTATTAGAAGCTATGGAAGGAACAAGAAAAAGATCGCTTGCTAAGACTATACTTTGGCGAGTGATTTGTATTGTTGTAAGTATTGTTACAACTTTCGCCTTTACTGGTAAATGGGATCTTGCTGTCGCTGTGGGCACGGTTTATAATGTCATAACTATGATTTTATACTATTTCCATGAGAGGTTTTGGAATAGAATAAAATGGGGCTGTAAACCCATTTAAAAAAAGNTTTCAACTCGCCAATTATTCTATGTGAAAGCATGCAACTAAGTGATTNTTCTGAACTTCCANTAANGGAGGCTTCTTTTCTGTNCATTCATTTGTTGCTCTGCTGCANCGGGGGTTAAAGCGACANCCAACTGGAGGGTTGATTGGGCTTGGAACCTCTCCTTTCAATCTTGCTTTAATGTTTTTTACTTTTGGATCGGGAATTGGCACCGCCTCAATCAATGCCTGTGTATAAGGATGAAGCGGGTTGTCAAATAATTCGTCTGTGTCAGCTAACTCAACAATTTCTCCCAAGTACATAACAGCGACGCGTTGACTAATCTGTCTGACTGAACTCAAGTCATGAGAGATAAAGAGGAGTGACAAGCCCATGTTTTTTTGAAGGTCAGCAAGTAAGTTTAGAATTTGCGCCCGAATCGAGACATCCAGAGATGAAACTGGTTCGTCTGCTATAATGAATTCAGGTTCCACCGCAAGAGCTCTTGCGATACATATTCTTTGCCGCTGACCTCCACTAAATTCGTGTGGGTACCTCTCTGCATGATATTCTTCAAGACCAACAAGTTTGAGAAGTTCATAGACTCTTTCACATTGGCAGTTCTTTTCCATTATTTTATGGATAGACAAAGGCTCCGAGATTATATCACAAATGGTCATCCTTGGATCAAGGGATCCGTAGGGATTTTGAAAAATCATTTGCATTTTTCTTCGGTATTTCAACTTTTCCTTCTTGTCTGATGATTTAAATTTCTCAATAACGTTTTCACCATCAACAATAACTTTTCCCGAGGTAGGTTCAATTAGATTCAGAAGTAATCGGGCAGTAGTAGTTTTGCCGCATCCGCTTTCTCCGACGATGGCAAATATCTCCTGTTTTCTAATGTCGAAACTTATATCGTCGACTGCATGGACTTGTGCCACTTCTTTCTTAGTTAATATGCCTGACGAATATACTGGAAAGTATTTGACTAGGTTTTTGACTTCAATGAATGGGGTATTTTCCATTTAGCTGCTCTCTCCTTTAAGGTTTATAGTATTCCAATTATGGCAGGCTACAAAATGATCATGACCAACTTCTAAAAGTTCAGGAGGTACTTGCGTGCATTTCTCGGTGACATACTTGCATCTAGGATGAAATCGACACCCAGATGGGGGTTCGATCAAGTTAGGAATATTTCCAGGAATAATGCTCAGAGTTTTTTTCATGTCAAGCCGAGGTACCGCAGCGAGCAATAGAGCAGTGTAAGGATGCATAGGCTTCTCGAATAAATCTTCAGTTTTGGCAATTTCACATACGTTACCGGCNTACATTACGACCACCCGTGATGTCATTTTAGCAATTATGCCCATATCGTGAGTAATCATTACNAAAGACATGTTTAGTTCTTGTTTTAGATGTTCAAGAAGGTCCAATACCTGTGCTTGGATAGTTACATCAAGCGATGTTGTGGGTTCGTCGGCGAATAGAAGAGTAGGATGGAGCGCTAAGGCTCTTGCAATTGCGACCCGTTGTTTCATTCCTCCACTAAATTGGTGAGGGAATTCTTTCATTCGAATCTCGGATTCAGGGATTCCAACCAAGTTAAGCAGAGCNAAGATGCGTTTTTTGGATTCTTCCTTTGTCATTTTTTGATGAGCGGTTAGAATGTCTCTTAGCTGAGTTTCGACGTTGTATACAGGGTTCAACGATGAAGAGGGATCTTGAAAGATCAGGGCTATTTCGGTACCTCGGATTTTTTGCATTTCTTTTTCAGAATAATCAAGCAGGTTTTTACCGTTGAAAAGGATCTTTCCTGCGACTATTTTCCCTGGTTTGGGCACAATTTGCAGTGCTGAGAGTGCTGTTACAGTTTTGCCAGAGCCCGATTCTCCCACAAGTCCAAGAGACTCGCCTTTTCTGATTTCAAAAGACACATTATCNACAGCTTTTACAATTCCTGCTTCAGTGAAGAAATGAGTTTTTAATCCTTCGATTTTGAGCAATACTTCGNTCATGTGTTTTTGTCCCTCAGTCTCTTAGTCTAGGGTTTAGTGCGTCTGATAATCCGTCTCCTAAAAGGTTGAAGCCGAAGACAGTTATCAGAATTGCTAGTCCAGGGAATAACTCAGCCCACCATACTACGCGCATGTCTGAGAAGTTATTCTGTAGAACTTGCCCCCAAGTCATTGTATTAACGTCTCCAAACCCTAAGAAGCTTACTCCAGCTTCAAGAAGGATCGCATATGCTATTGTCAAGCTCGCAACCACGATAATGGATGATAGAATGTTAGGTAGAATGTGGCGGAAAATTATTCTTCGATTGCTGGCGCCCAGAGCTTTTTCTGCCTCTACGAACTCCAATTCCCGAACTCTTAGGAATTCACCTCTGATCATCCTAGCGCTCCCAGGCCAGTTGAAAATAGCCAAAACAAAAATAACGATACTTAAGCCGATAGGTAAACCTATTCCAAAAATACCCACGGTTGTTCCTACTCCAGCTCCGAGAGTGAATACTCGCACGAATATTAAAATGAACAGCAGTGATGGGAATACCAAGAAAACCTCGGTAATCCTCATTAAGATGTTGTCGGTCCATGAGCCGAAGTATCCTGCAACAGATCCTACTAAAATGGCAATAGCCATGGTGATGACAGTAACTACAACTCCGACGTAGAGAGCGTATTTTGTTCCATGTAACAAATCGCTTAAGACGTCTGTTCCTATTGCATCTGTGCCAAGTAGGTACTGAGAACTTGGAGGCGATCTTACATCTCCGTTGTAGAAAGGTTGCAGTGCTTTGGGATCCGGAAATGCTGGGTATGGTGCCAACAAATCACCAAATACGCCGATGAAGACCACGCCTAAAACGATTATTAAGCCGAAGACTCCTGCTCGGTTTTTTCTAAACCTTCTCCAGGCAACAGCCCACTGACTTGCAGCTCTATGCTTGGTTGGTTGCTTTGGGGTATTGGTTGCAGTCATTGTTTTCCCTACCTTATCCTGACCCTCGGGTCGATGTAAACATAGAGAATGTCCATTACGAGGTTAGCAATGAGAGTCATGACTGTTATTATCATTGTTATCCCCATAATTGTGGGGAAATCTAACCCCAAGGTGGATGCAACGTATTGTCGTCCGAGTCCAGGCCAACTAAACACGTATTCAGTCATAGGTGCACCTGCTATCATGGTGCCTAGTGATATTCCAAGAAACGTCACTGCAGGTGTTATAGCGTTCCTTAAGGCGTATCGATAAACAACTTTTCGTTCACTAATTCCGCTTGCTCTTGCAGCAAGAATATAATCCGAACGCAAAACCTCAAGCATGTTAGCTCGAATTAAACGGATATTTTGAGCTAACGAAACATAAACGAGTACTGTCACTGGTAGAATCAGATGCGCAATGGCGTCAAATGCAGAATTACCCCACCAAAGAAAACCCGCTGCTCCTTTCGAACCAGCAGACGGCAACCATCCAAGGGTAAAAGAGAAGACTATGATGAGAACAAGTCCAAACCAGAAGGTGGGCATAGAAACTCCGAAAAGCGAGAAAGATGTGACCGTGATGTCTTGTTTTGAATAGGGTTTCTTTGCTGAATAGACTGCTATTGGGATTGAGATTGCGAAGGCAATAAGTAAAGAAACGACTTGCAATTCAATCGTGGGCCAAATTTTGGGGAAAATTATGCCGTTTACTGGGCCTCCACCATACAGTGATTTTCCAAAATCCAATTGAATAATATTTGTTAGCCAACTTATGTATTGGATTGGGATAGGCTGGTCTAGTCCATAATAAATTTTCAAGCTATCGATCGTGGCTTGATCGATGTTGGGTTTGCCAGCCTTGATTAAGTTAATGGGGTTTCCAGCGGCATACATGGTTATGAAAGCGATAATCGAGATTCCAATTACCACAGGAATCATGTAAAGTAATCTTCTTATGACATAGCGAAACATTGAGCTTTGAGCAAGCGCTCTTAGCTTAGTCAGCACATAGTCTCCTCTTTGTCTAGAAATTACATTTGATAGTNTACTTAAGGTTTTTCGATTGATAATTCTATCGAAAATCGGNTAAAATTTTTTTGAAGTTACGTATAATTATTGGCAACTATAGCAAATTTAATATATATTTTATTNACAAAAATAGANANCATANTTTTAGGAGAAGAAAAGAATGAACAATCTCAAAAAAATCTTAACTGTAGTTCTAATTGCAGCATTAGTATCCTCTATGTTTGAAGCATTACTTCTTGTGCAGGCACAACACACCTCAGAATTCGGAGTTACAATAATTGCACCAGGCAACGCTAACCTTCTCAGGCGTCAGTGGACCCAAATTTTTGCAAGTAACCTACAACAGCTAGGCATCGATGCTAAAGTTGTATACCTTGATTGGACAAGTGTTTACGACCGAGCGTTAACTCCTAGCGAAGAGTTTGTAGGAAAAACCTACGATCAAAACGGTTATGACATCTTGGCTCTTGGTTGGACACCAGGTTTGCAAGCTGAGCCTCGACAGGTCTACTATGGTGGTGATCCAGCATTTTTTGCACCCACAGGTCAGAACTACTTCCTCTGGAGTAACTCAGAAGGCGATACTTTACTCGATACTTTCATTACTTCAACCAGTGATTCTGAAAAGTCAGATATGCTTAAGCAATGGCAGCAACTGTACTTCAATGAGATGCCCGCTTCGCAGATAATGTATCAACAGGCTCCTGTTGTGGTTAATCCCGTTATTGGTAATCTGTATTCTCCAATAACTGGTGCAGGTGATGGCTGGCTCTACTTCAATGCGCAACCCTACCCACAATTGTTGACTCGCAGTGATGGCAAGACATCTTTGACCTATTGCTCAACCGGTGAGATCGACTCGCTAAATCCACCCGAATCCAACAGTTGGTATGATACAATTATTACAGTGCCAATCTACAATGGTTTAGCAGAAGTATGGCCCACACTGGACGGTTTGAGTAACCTTGAGGTACCTTCTTTGTTATCTTCATGGTCTCATAGCAGTGACGGATTTACTTGGACATTTAATTGCAGGCAAGGCGTTACCTGGCATGATGGCGAACCCTTCACAGCTGATGATGTAGTCTTTTCACTTTGGGCATTAATGAATGGAGAAACCGGCAGTCAATTCACAGGATACTACCAGAGTGTTTATGGTGATAAAACTACCTTCACTTTCTCTGATGGTACAACAGCAACCTTGGGCGATGGCACTAGAGAAGGTACTATAAAAGCAATAGATGCTAACACTGTTGAGTTAGTGCTCCCAGTATTGGCTCTTGGAAAACCATACGGATACTTTGAACCATACTTGCTATCATTTGCAAACAACATAATACCCAGACATATATTCTCAAAAATCGCTCCAGCAGATTGGGCAGCATCACCCTTCAACACAGGTCAAGGGTCTACGTCAATAAATGGCCATACTTATACTGGTCCCATCGGAACAGGCCCATACAAGTGGGTTAACTATGANCCAGTTGCCCAAGTTGTTCACCTTGAACGCAACGACAACTACTGGAACGCCACTGCGCTAAAAAGCGACGGACTCTTCCAAATTAAAGACTACTACATTCGATTCATCGCTGATAAAACATCTGCCCTTGCAGCCCTTAAAAATGGCGAAGTAGACATGCTGGACTANAACTATCAGATGCAAACCGATGTGCCAACAATTGACTCCTCTTGGGGTAGAGTAATTAACTTAGACGGTGTTGGTCGTCAAGAATTTGGCTACAACATGCGGCACCCAATTTTTGGGACAGGTGTTGACACTCCAGTAGGTAAAGCAGACCCATCCAAAGCTGCGGAAGCAGCCAGAAACGTTCGAATAGCCTTTGACTACGCAATCCCGCGAGAGTTAATAATAAACAATCTACTTTCAGGCTATGGTAAGGCTGGTGCGACCCCCATGCTACCAACTCAAGCATTCTATGACACCTCAATTACTGCACGTCCCTATGACTTAGTTCAAGCTAAACACTACTTGGAGTTAGCAGGCTATTCCCCTCCATCGATTGGTGCCGTTGGTACAGTAAACATTCAAGGTACCCTTAATGATGCAAGCGGTGAACCTAAAGCTAACGCAGCCATAATTTTAGCTAGTACAAAAGACAATTCAACCTATCCTGACTCACTAACGGATGTAGCACACTCTACAACAGATGTAAACGGTTTCTACAGCTTTACAGTCGTTCCAGAGGAAGCCGGAGTATTCCATTACTATCTTATTGATACATCAGTCGATCCACCTGTTTCGCAATACTTAGGTGCCTACAGCGCAACAACATCCACCACCACTGGCGGCAGTCTCGACTGGACATTAATCGCAATTGTTATCGTTGTAATCTTGGTAGTCGTTGCCGTGATAGTAGTAGTCATGAAAAGAAGAAAGAAATAACTTTCATTTTCCTTTTTTATTTTTTTTTAAAGGCCTAAAACAGAAATTATTATCGAAACGATCAAAGTAATTATAGCTAAAATCAGATAATTATTCGCTATTTTTTCGCGTGTCTTTAGTTTTTCAATAGACCACTGCTCATTGGATTTCAAAAAAAGTTCTTTTGATTTACTGGCGGAGACTGATCCACTAAATGCAATAATACCTCCAATAAGGAATATGAGGCCTGTCTCAAGAAGTGTCAGTTTTGAAAGCAACATTGAACTGACCAACTGTTGAAAATTGTTACTTATCAAGGCTATGATCAAAAACAATAATCCATTAATTAGCCATAATATGATGTTGGCTTTGAGTTCCCATTTTGCCAGTTTTTTCCAAGATATTGGATTCATATCTTCATTAGAGTATGGGTGAGCTTTATGGCTTTTTTTGTTCATGACTGATTTTCAGGGATTTTTTTGTTTATGACATAGAGTGCGAGTAAGGCATAGAAGCCAAAGAAGCTTCCTATTGCTATAAAAACTGGCAAATAACCAAAGGTTTGTGCTAAAAACCCAGCAGTTAGCACTGAAGCGAATTCAGCTATTCTTTGGGGAACATGGATAAATCCTATGTCAACGCAGATGTTTTTACTGTTTTTTGTGACTTTAACTATGGTGTATTCAAAAAAACCAATGCCGTAACCGCGAACGAATGCCAAGGCTAAAAGTGCTATTAAAAAAATATAATTGGTATAAGCCAAGAAAGCAGAAGCAACTATACTAAGTGAGATTAGGACTATTGCCCGCCTTAAACTGACCGGTTTTTTTAGGCTAAAGAAGGTAGCTACTGCGGATACTGAATTATATAGTAAGAACAACAGACCGATTGTTATGTAGTCATAGCCTAATTGTTGGCTCATGAATACTGGAAGCAAAAGAGAGACAAGTGGATATACTGAAAGGCTGCCAAACATCAAGGTTATTGAGCCTATCCAGAAAAGTCTTGTTCTTCCTTTCGGATTTAGTGATGTAAAGGGATTTTCAGTTTTGGGAATAGGCGTTTTTGTGCTGCTTTTCCAGAGCATTAATGCTGGAACACTTATCCCTAATGAAATCAGAGCTAACATGACTAACGACACAGAGAAACCTATGTAGAATATACTCAATCCAGCGAATGCGCCTCCTCCTGCCGTTGCGAGCCAAATTATAGCGTTGTTTTTTGTTGCTTCCTTTCCTGCCTTTTGAGGTGCCAGTTGGTAGATGGCTGTGCGAATTACTGCCCAATATGATGATTCTCTTAATCCTTCAGCAATTTTGCCGAATAGAAAAATTGGCACAGATGAAGCAAAAAAGTAAATTACAATAGATACTACGGTTGATGGCCAATTGACCAACAGGAAGATATGAGACCAACCAACATAATCGGCGATGGCTGCAAGAACAAGACGGGCGAAGAGAAAAACTAAAGGAAGGATTGAAAGAACTATCCCTATTTCCGTGAGATTCATGTTACGTTCAAGTAA
>JGI20214J51650_10003043_pt1 | contig 10518 bp, 7 predicted proteins | sample WetSurMetagenome_FD_51650 | JGI IMG/M metagenome (IMG submission 51650)
GGGGCAAAAGCTGACAGCTGATAGCTAAAATCATTATAATTTAATTTCAACTTTGCTTCCGTTTACCACCTGTACATTTTTAACTATTCTGCCATCTGAAGTAACTGTTACATTTATTTTTTCGTCAGAACGCTTCACAGAAATATCAATCTTTTTACCGCCGAAAGCAACAATATTTTTAAGGGCCATTACATTCCACGATGCCGGTAGCTGGGGTGTTAATGTAAAAGCATTCAGTCCAATCGGATGGAACCCGAAAATTCCTTCAGTCACAACCCGGCAGTATAGTGCACTTTCCGCTGATAGGTGACGTTGATTACCCTCAGGCCATGCCTCCACAGCATAAGGTACATGATCACCGAGAAGACGCCTGTTTGAATAATCNGTGAAAAATTTCAATCCCCGGTCTATGGCACCGGCCGCAAATACACCCCGTAAACCATATAAAGTTGACCTGTCCCAGAAAGTTTTCGTCCCGGCTTGTGTCAGTATTCCCTGATCGGTCCAAAGCTTAGGTGAAAAAAGTGCATCTNTTGTCCCCTCAGTCCTGTCGAAAATTCCAACTGTAAGGGGAATACAAATCCAGGAACGCAGAACATCGTTGCCGTTATAATAACGATAGGTTTTAAAACCATCCATCTCAGCACCAAAATGCTTTTCTATATTCTTTCTCAGCTCATTTGCCAGACTTGTATAACCATTAATCATCTTTACCGGCTTTCCAAGTTCCTTTCCAAGATATGAAGCAGAAATCAAAGCATCATAGAAAAGAGAAGTAGTACAAAGATTAGCTTCCCCGGCTGGGAAACGTCCCTCCAGTTCATCGCTGTCGGATGCGACAACACCATCTGCATTGATCTTTCTTTTGCAGAATTCGATACACCATTCAATAAGGGGCCAAATCTCCTCTGCTGTCTTCCTGTCACCTAAAGCCAGAGCAAATCTCGATGCCCCATAAGCTATCATTGCCTGATCGCCCCTGTCACCAGCCCCGTTCCAGAAACCTGTACCTTCAGCAATAATGGAACTTGGAATTGGTTTAAATTCAGGATTCATATATTTCGCAAACCATCCCCATGACACTTTGCCGGCTTCGATCGCAGTCTGATAGCCTGTATAGGCAAAAAACGGATTCGCGTATTCCGCCTGATCATTGGCCCATATGGCAGCATAATAGCTGGCCCCTCCTGGACTGTGAACAAGTCCTCCTTTTGTTTCATAGATGCTTTCCATCGCCCTGATCTTGGCGAAATCAAACATCCTGTTCAGAACAGTATCTGGAGAAACAAATGTCAGGTTATTGAACATCAGGTTCACAAAATCGTTCCGCTTGCCAAGTTCCTTATCGACATCGATTAANGGAAGCTGTTCAGATATTTTACGGCCTGAATAGAGAACAGCAAATGAAAAGCTTTCATCAGGCTTTACAAGATAAATCCCTGAGCCGTAAGTTTTTGCAGACATCTCATAAACTCCATAAACACTTTTTTCAGGATGGCTTCTGCTGATTTTTTCAAAATCTTCTATATCGATTGTTACATCACGGCCTGAAATATTTTTAAGGGTGAACTTTTCAATTGCCAGTGGCTTGTCAGTTGAAGGAAAAAGCTCTCTCTTAATCAGAATGTTATTTGCAGTGCTCTCAATAGTCAGCAAACCTCGAAGAAAAAATCGGTTAACCTGTTCATTTACAGGTCGGTTATTTATTTTAATTAGAGGTTCAGCATCCTGACCGAAAGTATAAATGATATTTGCATGGGTATCATTCGGGATAGTACGGAGCATAGGGAAGACCAATTGCCTCGAAAGTATCGGCCGGCCTTTTTCATCGACGCCATAAGCAGCGATCAAAGAAACAAACCGGCCACTCATTTCTATATTGTCAGCATGAGCATCTCCCTTCTGAACTTTCCAGGAGATACTTCCGTTGGATTCAATGTTCCAGCGGTTCTGAGCTTGCAGTCCATTTACCAGGCAGCAAGCACCCAGCAACCAGCACCAGAAGAAATTCGGCATCTGTGGCGACTAAACATTATAATAACTTTCCCAGCCTTTTCTCGGAGGTCTGTCGGTCAGCAGCGAATTTGCAAACTTATCGTTCGTTATTTCCTTTGTATCCCTGTTGAATATCAGCTTTTTGTTACGTCGCATCGCTATAATTCCCAGTGAGAATATCTGGGCAAGAGGCGCGAATGTCTGGAAGGGTGAACGGGTCTTCTCCTCTCCCATACATGCTTTCAGGAAGTTGATGTAGTGATCCGACGGGCTTTTGGGAACCACCGGCAGTTTTGAAGCCATTTCCTTTGCTTTTGCATCAGGAATTATTGAGAGGGGTGCGGAATGTGTTCCGCCCTTGAACATCAGCTCTTTGCTAAAAATGATCTTGCCTGCCTGCGGTATTCTTTGCTGACTGCCTTGCGGTGCTGCAGGTTTCTGGGTTACACCTCCGGGAGGAGGTATTGTGTTGTCGGTGGCTGCCTGAACAGAAAAATAGCCATCAGGAACCGGTGGCAGATTCTTCACCCCGTCGTACCAGGTAATATCACATGGAGGCATATCCCCGCGGCTCGGAAAACGGAACAGAAGCGTTGTTTCGAGCGGAAAGAAATAATCGTTAAGGTTTTTGACATGAACAGGTTCAATCTCATATGGTAATCCCAGATCGAGAAATTCATGAATAGTATCGAGTATGTGAGCGCCCCAGTCACCGAGTGCTCCTAATCCGAAATCGTACCAGCCCCGCCAGTTGCCAGGGTGATATTTTTCATTAAAGTCATGGTATGCTGCTGTTGTGAGCCACGTATCCCAGTCTTTATCCGTCATACCTGTTGGAAGCGGTTGTGCCTCAGGGAATTTTGTAATATTCGGATCATAGGGATGCCATCTGCGGTTGCCGTTCATGAATGCAGTAACAGCGGTAACATCCTTTATAATGCCTGCTTCTTTCCATGCCTTGAACTGAAAGTAATTCTCACCCGAATGCCCCTGGTTGCCTACCTGCGTAACCAGCTTGGGATTCCTGGAGGCTATCTGGGCCATTATCTCTGCTTCAAGGAAAGTGCGGCACATTGGTTTTTCAACATAAACGCTCTTCCCAAGCTGCATTGCTGCCATACACACCGGGAAGTGGGCAAAATCGGGAATAGCCACCTGTACGGCATCAATATCTCCAGCCATCTTGTCGAACATCACCCTGAAATCCCTGAATTGTTTTGCTTTCGGGACAAGTTTAATTATCTCCTGACAACCCTGAGAATCGAGATCCACATCACAGACGGCAACAATATTTGCGAGACCGGAGTTTATAAACTGCCTGGCATCCCCGGCTCCCTGATTTGCAATTCCGATCAATGCCAGATTTACCTTTCTTGCAGGACTTGCAGAACTGCCAGTGATAATTTCTGGTCCGACAACATTTGCAGAAGCACTCTTTCCGAGCATTGCTCCGGAAGCAGCCAATCCTGCGGTCTTTAAAAAGTTAAGCCTTGAGAGTTTGTTTGCCATGGTACTTATATTTAAAAATTAATACTACTTGTATTCTCCGGCAAAATCGTCTGCCAGGCTGTTAATCTCCTCATCATTTAAATGAATGCCGGAGGTGATTATTGTCCTGTATCTGAAAGTGACTGATTTTCCGGCCGGAATCGAAAAATTAACGACTTCTTTGCCATTAGTGAAATCCCTGCCTCCAAGAGGATTTGCCGAGAACAATCCATAACCCCTTGCATGCCAGAATGTCGGGTAGGATGGATTCTCAGGATGGTCGCAGATAATAACTGAGACCTTTTCATTACCGACAACCCCATAAAGCGCCATCCATCTTGCCCTGGTGCCCCATACCGCATCTCCTGTAATACCTTCACTGCTCCTGTAATTGCCGGTTACATTCCTGTTCTCCATTGCTTTTTCAGTTCCGGGTTTCCCACTGGAGTCAAGAAGCGGGACATCTTCTTTTGAAGGCAGCTCCAGCTGACGGGCAACACGGATTGCGAACATGCCTTCCTTTGTATCCTTCATTGATATATCATGACTGAGGGCAGAAAGTGTTGTGATTCTGTCAATACTATAATATTGACTATAGGTCTGGAAATAAAATTCCGTTTTTTCATCAAGAAGCTCTTTTCCTGAAGGATCCTTCCATACCGCTCTCACAGAAAGCAGCCCTTCCCCTCTTCCTCCAGCTGCCTTATTAATGCCAAGATGATATATTACACCGCCATTTTCACTTTTTCCTCCTGTCGAGCCGTTTCCCCAGAAATCGAATCCGTTTACATTTCCATAATTTAACCACAATCCAACCTGGTGAATATGATCATTTCTCTCTCCTTCCCTGGGTTTCAATGGAAATCCTCTTGTAATTTCTGTTCCTGTCAGTGTCCTGACCGGCCAGAGAACAGGCTTGAAAACATTTTCAGGCCAGAAATAAGTGGTTACAAGCTTTCCTCCAATCATTACATCGACCTTATGTTCTGACTCCCTGATTGAAAATTCAACCTTTTCCCTTTTTACAGAACTGACTTTTGTTCCCTCGTATGATGTAAAAGCCAGGGAAAAAATAACAACGGAAACAAGAGCCTGCAATCCGTANATTCTCATTTTAAAGGTTTTTTGGTTGGTTAAATATCAGCCTTTTCTCCTGCTTCCCTCTCAGCTTCCCTGATCACACTTTCGATGAGAACAGGTGTTCCGTTAAGCTTCTTGCTTTCCGATGCAGCCGTCATGAAAGCAAATATTTCAATTGTTTCTGCCTGGCTCACGGGTGCTACCCCTGTCTGAAAAAATCTGATAATCTCAGCAAGCAGAGAGTNATACCCGTTGTACCGGCCTAATGTCACAATCCCTTTTTCACCGAAAACAATCCCTCCATAATCGGTTTTTCCCTTGCGTAAACCCCTGAAAGTTCCGATCCGGTTGTCNGACCACAGACCGGTAACCTGATCCCAGTCTTCAGTGAATGTACCGGTAACACTTTTACATCCGGTACCCATCAGGGTGAAAAGCGTTTCAACACCATGCACTCCGTACCAGAAAAGGTCGGGATGAGTTTTCTCAATTGTTGCAGGACTGTANGTATCAGCTCCNAGTACTTTTCCAATGGAACCTTTTGCAATGTCGTCTGCTCCGGAAATGTACCTGAGCGATGATGAAGAGAATACCGGAACATTAAACTTCTGTGAGGCATTAAAGATCGCTACTGCATCGGTTAATGAAGCAGCTATTGGCTTATCAATAAATAACCTCTTCCCTGCTTTCATAACCTGCAGTGCCTGGTCAAGGTGAAGCCGTCCGTCGTTCGTTTCGAGGAGTATTACATCTGTCTTTTTGAGCAGGTCCCCGATTGATTCAACTATCTCAACACCAAGTTTCTTAACTTCCTCGGTATACCCGGCAATCCTGTCAACACTCGATTTTATGTCATTGCTTCCCCNCGGGTAGGCGGCTGTCACTTTGTATCCGCCAAACTCCGGACCAGCCGAAGGATTATTCAAAGCTCCTGTAAAAGCAGTGGAATGCGATGTATCAAGCCCGATAATACCTACTCTTCGTTTAGCGGTATCCTGGCTTTGAGCAAAAACTGATGATTTACTTAGTAATCCAAAACCTGCAGCACCGGCGGCTGAGGTTTTAATGAAATTCCGGCGTTTGATTTTGTTTCGAAATGACATATCAAAGTAATTTAAGTCTTTTCATCCCCNACCCCCTAAAGGGGGCCAGAAAATCATGAATCCAAAAAAGTCCCCCCTGGGGGATTTAGGGGTAAATCTTACAATATAAAACCATTAACCACGGAGTGACACTGAGTTTTCACAGAGTCACACTGTTAAATCTTCTAAGAAATGCGTAATTACATTGTAATTACATTATTTTTACTCTGTGAAACTCTGTTTTAACTCAGTGTCTCTCCGTGGTTAAAAAAATTCTTAAGTACATCAAACAACTTCCGGAACTACGTATGGTTTCCTGTAGTTCCTGGTAAGCATTGCATCGGCAGCCTTGTCCTTAACAAATTTTTCCTTTGTCCCATCAAATGTCAGTTCTCTTCCAAGCCGGTACGAAATATTTGCGAGAAGCGGAAGTGCTGATGAAATATAGCCTTCTTTTATCTGACAATTAAGTGTTTCATCCTTACCGGAACGTATTGCATCGAGGAAATTGGCGAAATGTTCGGTTCCTCCAGGAGCTGCAAGGAATGTCGGATCACCTGTACTTTTTTCACCGGTCTTTGATCCGGCAAATGGCTCTCTTTCACGCTTGCGAAATGCTTTCCATGTTTCTTCATTNAGCTCAAGATACCCTTCGGTCCCGTAAAATGTATTGCCAATCCGGATACCCAGGCTGGATTCATCATTAGTGTATCTTCCTCTCGTTTCGAATTCCAGTATTTTGCCATCCTTGTATTTGAACAATGAGGTCTGNGTATTCGGTGTCTCCTGAGCACATTCAGCNGGGTTAATTCCGTAAAGACCTCCCATGGAATATATAGTAACAGGATGTTCATTTTTGTTCAGACCCCAGCGTGCAATATCAAACTGATGAGGTCCCTGATTGCCGGTGTCACCGTTTCCTGTATCCCAGAACCAGTGCCAGTTATAATGTACTCTCTTTTCGTTGTAAGGACGCATTGGCGCAGGGCCGAGCCACATATCGTAATGAAGCGATGCGGGTGGAGTCGCGTCTGGAGCAATTCCGAAAGAATCACGGGGTTTATAGCAAAGACCTTTAGCCATAAAGACATCACCAATACCTCCGCTGTGAAGAAACTTCATAGCTTCTATGACATTTGGAATCGACCTGTTCTGGCATCCTGTCTGCATGCGAACATTGTATTTTGCTGCAGCCTCAACCATTTTTCTTCCTTCATGAATGTTATGGCATGCAGGTTTNTCGGCATAAACGTGTTTGNCTGCCTGACAGGCCCATATTGCGCTCAGTGCGTGCCAGTGGTTGGGCAGCCCGAATGAGACTGCATCAATGTCCTTGTCATCGAGAACCTTTCGCATATCCCATTCTGTGACTGCTTTTTCTCCGGATCTGTCGAGGATGAGCTTTGCAGCCTGGGGATAAAACTGTTCATCAACATCACAGATAGTCTTTATCCTTACATTGCGGTTGTCCTTTAGTGCGCACCAGCTGTTAATATGATCTCTTCCCCTGCTGCGGAGGCCTACAACGGCAAGAATGATCCGATCGTTGGATCCCACCACCTGGGAATAGCTTTTTGGACTAAGGCCTAATCCACCGATAGTGATCCCGGCAGCACCGATGGCTGATTTCTTTATAAAATCTCTTCTGTTTGTCATTTTATCATTTGTTTAAAAATTGTCAATTGCTCCTTCATTGCTGAGATCCTGTCAGCAGGTTCAGTACGGGCCTCGAGAAGAATCCAGCCTTTATAACTGATGCTGTTAAGTAAATTGAACAGTTGCTGGTACGGATAGTCTCCGACATTCAGTTCACGGATATGAACCGTATCACCAAACCATTTCTTAACCGAATTAAAGTTAGCTTCAAGTCCGGGCGGAAGCATATCCTGGTCATTGCAGTTCCAGCACATTTTTACATTCGGTTCGGTCACCTTTTCGAAAATAGCTTTCATATTCGGGATTTCCTGGGTAAGGTTACCATGTACCTCAACCCTTACAAGCTGGTTATAATCGGCGGCAAACTTACCCACCTCGTTAAATGAGGCTGCAATCTGTGTTATTGTCTTCTCTTTCGGAACACCTGCAGGAAGATCATTAGGTTTTACCTTGATCCCGGTCGCTCCTATATCCCTGCAAAGTTTAATATACTCTTTTGTTTGATCTATATTTGACCTGAGTTGTGCAGGATCAGGACTGTGATATTCAAAATTTGCGCCGTAGCCGATACATTCAACCTTACTGTCGGCAAAGCGTTTCTTTACTTCAGCACGCTGAGCGGCAGAAAGGTTAATCTCAACCTTATGGGCATGTTCAGTTCTCAGTTCAACACCATTATATCCTGCCTTTTCACAGTTGGCAATAAGNGTTGGCAGGTCCCAGTCCCTTCCCCACTGGTAAGTAACCAGTCCGAATTTCATTTTCCCTCTGGCCACAGGAGNCAGATCCGGCAGCCGGCTCAGGGCAGCCATCCCGATTCCGGCAGACATGCTCTGCTGAATGAAGCTGCGTCGATTTATCTTTTTCATAGTTAATCGAAGATAAGATTTACAAGAGTGCTTTCATCCAGGCTTTTGCCATCAGCTGGGCACCGGCAAGAGATGGATGGACACCATCACCTGTCCAGTATGATCCCGGAGCTCTTTTCTGGGCTTCATCAAAAATGCTCTGGAAAGGAATAAAAGTTGCCCTGAACTGTCTGGCTATATCTTTTGCCGCCTTCTGGTAATCAAAGAATTCAGGATACCATTTATCATCAACTGCTTTAACTCCTTTTACAGCAAAAGGCTCACATATAATGAGTTTCACGTTTGGAAGGGCTTTTATTGTTCTTTCAAGAAGAGCTATATAGTCATTCCTGTAAATTTCAGCAGTACCGTTGTAAGTACCATTGAGCTTATGCCATATATCATTCACCCCGATCAGTATGCTCAGGACGTCGGGNTTAATTTCGAGGCAGTCTTTGTCCCANCGTTCGGCAAGCTGGAACACTTTATTTCCTGAAATGCCTTTGTTATAGATCTTCAGATTCAGAGCTTCATACTTGTTGAGTATTGCAGCCCCTGCCAGCAGCGGGTATCCCGTGCCCAGATTCCTGGCTGTATTGAATCCTGAATCTTCCTTGTTTCTGCCTGAATCCGTTATTGAATCACCCTGGAAAAGGATCACCTGTTCCTTTGATAGCTTTATCCCTTTAATCTTTTCCTTTGGCATTGCTGCTGAAAGGATTTCGGGGATGCTTATCGCAGCCACGGTTCCTAAAGCAGCTTTTTTTATAAAGCTTCGGCGNGAATTAAAATTTGTATCCATTTTGAATTTTAGTATAGGTTAAAGTTATTTGCTGAATTCGATCTTAAATCCCGGCACCTGCCATGAAGGGAATTTTGATGGTTTTTTTATTACCAGTCCACTTGAAGTCTGGGACCACCTGATCTTAAGATCGCTGCCGAGCATCTTGACTGAGGTAACCGGTTTTTCCGTTACCTTCGAGTTTTTACCTAACGACCTGATNAGGATATCTTCAGTCGGAATTCCAAGGCAGAAAGCATACAAGATACCATCTTTAGTCGTAAAACGGATATCCTTTGAGTTGAATTTATAGTTTTCATTGAAGCGTCCCGGTTTAAAAGCTTTTGACTCGGCCGACACCTCACCGAATGTTTTCCATGGACGTGTACCATATATCCCTTCACCGTTGGCTGTTGTCCAGACACTTATTTCTTCGAGTATTTTNAGCATATCAGGCTCCAGGTCGCCTTCGGGAGTCTGAACGACATTTAAGAGCAGGTTGCCGTTTTTGCTTACGATATCTACAAGCATCTGAACAACTTCGTTGGCACTTTTATATTTCTGGCCTGTCCGGTAATACCAATCGCCTATTGATGTATCAGTCTGCCATGGATAAAGGCTTGCAGTATCTTTTACGCCCCTCTCAACATCTTCAACCCATTTCCCTCCTGAAGCCTGTTTGCAGGTATAGACAACATTAAGGCTGCCGTTGTTCCTGGTTATATCCTGGTTGTAAAAGTGTGAGATAAGGCTTCTTCCGACATCTTCAAAAGGCATCCCGCTGTCGGAATAAAGTAGATCGGGGTGATAATTATCAATCAGTTCCCTTATGCTGCTGAACCATTCTATCTGAAAGACAAGATTGTTTGTAAGCCAGCCTTTATCATCAGGAGTTGTGGCAGCATGATACAGATCGCTGAATACAGGATTTGCACCGTCATACGGTACACCGGCCTTAGGTCCCTGGGTGTCCGACTTATGAGCATCCTGAAACCATGTAAAGCTCGCACCCAGGTGTTCAGACACACCAAATTTAAGACCCTGTGCTATTGCAGCCTTTTGCCATAAACCAACCACATCTTTTTTTGGACCCATTTTTACGGCATTCCACCTGTGTATATTCGAATTCCACAAAAAGAAATTGTCGTGATGGGTTCCCATGCTGACGAAATACTTCGCACCTGCTTTTTTGTAGAGAGCCATAAGTTTCTCAGGATCCCATTTTTCAGCTTTCCAGAGCGGAATAATATCCTTGAACCCAAATTCCGAAGGATGACCATAATGTTCGTTATGGTACTTATATGCAGGATCCTTCTCCTGGTACATTCTTCTTGCATACCAGTCGCCCTGCCTGGGTACTGCCTGCGGACCCCAGTGTGACCAGATTCCGAATTTAGCATCCCTGAACCATTCTGGGTACTTGTTTTGCTGGAGTGATTCATCCGTCGGCTTAAATGGGCCATCGGAAACAGGAAGTTTTCCCTTCTGTCCGTAAAATGTAACATTTGTTACAAAAACAAGTGACAGAATTAAAACACCTAATTTGACATAATATGGCTTCATAATATTTGGTTTTGCCCCCTGCCCC
>JGI20214J51650_10003044_pt1 | contig 10517 bp, 7 predicted proteins | sample WetSurMetagenome_FD_51650 | JGI IMG/M metagenome (IMG submission 51650)
AGCTTCCTCAGCTTTTTTCCTTATTGTAATATCCCTGGTAACTGTCAGGATATGAGGAACTCCATCAAGTTCCATCATTGATGCAGACATAAGGCCATCTACAATTCTGCCGTTTTTTGCTAAAAATCTTGTTTCGAAATTCTTAACACTTCCTTTTGTATTAAGCTCATTTACCATTTTCAGACGATCCTGAGGATCTAACCAAATATTCATCTCCAAAGATGTCCGTCCGACCGATTCATCTGAAGAATAACCTAAAAGTTTTGTAAATCCTTCATTAACTGATATATACATTCCATCCAAAAGCCGGGTAATATTTATTGCATCAGGACTGGTTGTATAGGCAATCCTGAATATTTCTTCACTTTTAAGATGATTTGTTACTGGAAGCCGTAGTTCATCAATCTTCCTTTCGTATAATTCCTTCATTGAATTATACTCCTCACGTAATTTTTTTAAATCCTTCTCTAAATCAGAAGGTTTCATACCATCCGTATTCATTTCTTCCCCCTTTACTTTTATAATCACCAATATACGAAATTCAGTAAGAAATGTTTTGATTTATTTGACAGAAATTCAATTTATTGAACATTTATATCAAATAATTATCAGCTAATTACTCTAGATTTCAAATGATGATCTCTCTCTAAAAGTAAGCAGATGATTCTTTTTAGAATTCCGACTTTGTTTACTTAATCAGGCCGCTCGTCAGCCTCAATAAAAATTTCAACTTTTCTTGCTACATTTGCAGCCACAAGTAAAACAGATGCAATACGATATAAAACCCGGAATAAAAGGACTGATCTTTGATCTTGATGGCACTCTTGCCGATACAATGCCTTATCATTTCAAGGGATGGCAGCTGGCGTGCAAGAAATTCGGTGCAGAAATAGACACTGCATTTCTCAGAAAACATACTGGCAGTCCAGGCTGGCTTATTGCAGCTGAAATAATTAAAAAATGTGAGCTCAACGGGAATGTTTCAATTGAAGAGATTGTTGAAGAAAAACTGATCTCATTCAAAGAGGACCAGCCTAAAGTAAAACCCATTTCTCCTGTTGTTGAAATTGTTAAGAAATATTTCGGAAGATTGCCAATGGCTGTTGGAACCGGAGGCCACAGGGAAGCCGTCGAACGTACTCTTGAGGTCACCGGTCTTAGAAAGTATTTCGACATAATAATCACTGCAAATGATGTAGCTAACTTCAAGCCGCATCCCGAAACTTTCCTGAAATGTGCTGAACTAATGCATGTTGCTCCCGAATTCATTGAGGTTTTTGAGGACGGCGACCTGGGAATTGAAGCTGCAAAATCGGCAGGAATGACCGCCACTGATGTAAGGTCGTGGTATGACTCAAACTGGTAATTAGAGCTCACGAGGCACGACTCAAAACGCACGGTCAGGAAAACCTTCAACCTTGCACCTTGTGTTTTCGTCTTGCGTCCCTTTAGCAGGCCATCTCCCCTGCATTTTTCTTGGCAGAAAGCAGACTATAGGCTCCCTTTGTGACAACCTTTGTTGCTGAAATATTAAATCCATCGGGAAGCTTTACCTCAGTATAACCTGAATCGGTAACTCCTTTCTTAACCTCAATCATTTTATACTCGGTAAAGGCTTTGCCCGCCTCCTCTTTTTCTTTTTCATAGGTGAAAATATAATCTTTGTCATCGAAGCTTACAACAGCATCCGACGGAAGTGCTGTCACCTGCAAATCAGATTCTGATATAAGGGCATTGACATACATTCCCGGGAGCAGGTTTTTACACTGACTTGAAACAGTTGCATAAACCATATAACTTCTGTCCTCGCCCACTGATTTACCAGTCTGTGAAATAACTGCTTCATGCATTTCGGTTTCATTGTTCACATAGAATCTTACCTTCTGTCCTGTCGATACCTTATCCGCATCCTTTTCGAATAAGGTCAGAGTAAGGAAGAGCTTATCCTTATTAACAATTTCAAACAGAACTTCAGTCGGACTCACATATTTACCAATATTAATATTCACCGATTTCAGGAATCCGTCAATTGGCGACACAAGACTGACTGTACTGCTTATGTTTTCCTCTTTTAATTTTTCAGGAATTATTCCGATGAGAATGAGCTTCTGTTCAAGGGACCTGACCAGTGCTTTGAGATTCTTGTATTCAACAGTTACCTGCTGGACATTCTGTTCAGAATATACATCGCTCTTATACAAATCATTATGACGCTTAAAATCAGCTTCAGAAAATGCAAGCTTGTTCCTGGCTTCAAGGTAAGCCTGCTGAACATCTACAAATTCCTGGTTATCTACTACTGCAAGAACCTGGCCTCTGNTGACCTGATTACCGGGGAGAAGTGATGTGCTTTTTATAAATCCTCCCAGCGGCATGCATACNGTAGCGAGATTCTGAGGAGCTACCGAAATTATACCGTTGACCTTAAGAACACTCCCTAAAGATTGCATCTCTATTTTTCCAAGTTTGATTTCAGCAAGCTTAATCTGATCTTCCCTCATTTCAACAATATCGTCAGGAAGAACCTCAGTCTCCTTTGTTGCTGAAGCAGGATTTTGCTTACAGGAAATCATTATAAGTGATATTCCAAAAAGGAACATTGATATATTTCTGCTTACGTTTACTATTCTATTCATGGATTAAAATATTTTTCCTGTTATATATTCAATTGAAATTATTGTCTGGTTGCAGTTATTAAGAGCATCCAGGTAGTTTTGTTTTATGGCAAGTGCTCTGTCGAGTGTCAGTACATAATCAAGGTAATCAAGAGCTCCGGCCTTATAGCTAAGGGTAGCCTGATCAATGATCAGCCGGGCTTCCGGCACTGCCTGTTTTTCATAATAATCCACACTTGCAGAAAACTTACCGTATTCATCAAGCAATGACCTGAAATTTCCTGCAACAGTCCTGGCGTATGATTCTGCGTCTGTCCTGGAAGCAATTTCATTAAAGTTCGCGGCTTTTGTCCTGGCTCTGAAGGGTGCAAACCATACCGGTATTGAGATCCCTGCCTGAATTCCGGAAAAACGATAGTCGTGTCCGAAGCTTTTTGAAACACCATTAACATCCTGGGTACCGATTATGGTCTGGCTGAAATAGCCGATATTAAAATCAGGAAGCATCTGGCTGCGCTCCAGCTGTTTTTCAATTTTGGAGACCTCCGCCTGCTGTCTGACATACTTAAGCGACGGATTATCATCAACAGTTGTACTGTCAGCAGGGAGAACAAAATCAATTTTATGCAGGTCATTTTCAGCCGGCACCGGTTCAAATGAAGTGTTTAAAAGCAGCTTAAGCTTTCTTCCCGCAATGCCAATATCCGCAGTAACCTGGAACAGCTTATTCCTGATCTCCATGCTTTGTGACCTGGCTGTTATCATCTCAAGTCGATTAGTCTCTCCCGATTTTGCCCTTAATTCTGCAGCACGTGTAAAACCAGAGTACAGGCTATCCTGATACATAAGCAATTTCTTCCTTGCAGTAAGGTATACATATTCCCAGAAAACCTGCTTAACCCTGGTGGCAATTTCTGCTTGTGAAACCCTGTATTGCCATTCACCGCTTTTTATATTGGCTCCTGCCAGTTTTGCCCGGTTTGCATACACAGTCGGAAATGAGAACGACTGAGACACAGAAAAGCTGTTATCATTGCTGAAGGAGTTAAACTGGCCATACTGGCCATCAATAGTTGTCTTTGGCAGGTCGATGGACGCGCCCTTAAGAGCTTTGACTGCATCGAGGGATATTGCTGCTGACTTAACTGCCAGGTTACTATCAAGTGCTGTCTGAATTGCTTCATGAAGGGTAAGTCGCCTCGTCTTCTGTGCAACCGCAGTATTATTGATTGAAGAAAGTGTAAATAATAAAAGGATTAATGCGATCGCTTTGCTATTCAGTTTCCGGCCTCTCAGTGTAAGCTTTCCCGAGGAAAAAATAACATAAAATACCGGCAGGATAATAAGTGTCAGTATCGTGGCCGTAATCAAACCACCGATAACCACAGTAGCAAGAGGCTTCTGTACTTCAGCACCTGCTGAAGTGGAGATTGCCATTGGAAGGAAACCGAGGGATGCAACGGAAGCCGTCATTATAACAGGCCGGAGACGAGTCTGAAGTCCTTTTAAAACTCTCTCCTTTATATCTGTAATACCTTCTTTTTCCAGCCTGTTAAATTCTGCAATCAGGACGATACCATTCAGCACTGCTACACCGAAAAGAGCAATAAAACCAACTCCGGCTGAAATTGAAAAATTCATACCACGGATCCACAGTGCAAATACCCCACCGATTGCCGACATCGGAACTGCTGAAAATATCAGAAGTGATTCTTTCATTGAATTAAATGTAAAGTAAAGAAGAACAAAAATCAGCAACAGCGCGATCGGTACGGCAATTGAAAGACGCTTTTGTGCGGCTTCGAGATTTTTGAACTGTCCGCCAAAAGTTACGTAATATCCTTCGGGCATATTAATCTTATTATCGATCTCTGCTGTAACATCGCCAATAACACTTTGCACATCACGGTTCCTGACATTAAACCCTATTGTTATTCTTCTTTTCGTATTCTCGCGTGAAACCTGGGCCGGACCCAATTTAATTGTAATCTCAGCAACCTGTGAAAACGGAATCTGTTTTGAATCGGGTAGTGTTACTGTAAGATTACTTATATCATCGAGGCTTTTCCTGTAATCCTTATCCAAACGCACAACCAGGGCAAATCTTTTCTCACCGTCGAAAACAACACCTGCCTGGCTGCCGGCAAAAGCAGTACGGAGAACACTATTCACGTCTGTAACAGACAATCCAAACTGCGCCAGCCTGTCCCTGTTATACTCAACCTGGATCTGGGCTAAACCGGTGACTTTCTCCACATTTATATCCTGAACACCCNGGATATTCTGGATTAATTTTTCAACTTCAGATGCTTTTTCTGCGAGGGTGTTCAGATCGTCACCGAATATCTTTACAGCAATATCCTGTTTTGAACCTGTCATCAATTCATTGAATCGCATGGCGATAGGTTGTTGAAATTCAAATTTTACTCCGGCAAGAGCAACAAGTTTTTCTTCCATTTTAGTAACCAGCTCTTCGCGGGTTTTAGCTGAAACCCATTCACTCTTGTCTTTAAGGGTTATTATATAATCACCCGTTTCCATTGGTGTAGGATCAGTAGGAATTTCACCTGCCCCGATTTTACAGACTGCATGCTTTATCTCCGGAAAATTTTCAAGAAGGATCCTGTTTGTCTTAATAACCTGATCCACAGTGTTGGTCAGTGAGCCGCCCTGTAAAGTCATTACTCCCGAGGCCAGATCACCCTCTTCCAGCTGGGGAATAAATTCTCCGCCTAATCTGAAGAATAATATGAGACTTATTAAAAAAAGTATTACTGACGAAACCACTACCAGCAGCTTATGCTGCAGAGCAAAAATGATGGCAGGATTAAAAATATTTCTGAACCAGCTCATCAGTTTATCTGATAAACCAGGATTATATCCGGTTTTTTTGCTCAGGAAAAGTGCAGAAGCCATAGGAACATATGTAAGCGAGAGTATCGCGGCTCCTATAAGTGCAAAAGTAACAACCTGTGCCATAGGGCGGAACATCTTGCCCTCTATGCCAACAAGCGCCATAATAGGCAGGTAAACAACAAGTATGATTATCTGTCCGAAAGTTGCTGAACTCATCATCCTTTTTGCAGAGTCTATCACATTTTCATCCATTTGAGATTGGGTCAGAAAATTGACTCCCTGAAGATGCTTCTTGCTCATAAAGATCCTGTGAACCACGCTTTCAACAATGATGACAGCGCCGTCAACAATCAGTCCAAAATCGATTGCCCCCAGGCTCATGAGGTTTCCCGACACCCCAAAGAGGTTCATCATTGATACCGCAAAGAGCATTGCAAGGGGGATAACAGAAGCAACAATCAGTCCTGCCCTCATATTTCCCAGCAAAATCACAAGAATGAAAATCACTATTAATGCCCCCTCAATAAGGTTACGTGATACTGTACCGATAGACCTGCCAACAAGATCGGACCGGTTTAGATACGGTTCTATTTTGACCTGTTTTGGCAAGGATTTCTGAATCGACTCAATACGTGTAGCTACATTGTCGATTACCTGGTGGGCGTTGGCTCCTTTCAGCATCATTACAACTCCACCGACAGCTTCCGTGGTATCCACAACAAATGCTCCGTAGCGCGTGGCATTTCCCGACTGGACGGTTGCTACATCGCGGATCAGAACCGGCATTCCTGAACTGTTTCTCTTTACGACTATTTTTTCAATGTCCTCTATTGTTTTAATTAAGCCTATTCCCCTTATAAAATAAGCATTTGGTTTTTTGTCAATATATGCACTTCCCGTATTCTCATTGTTATTCTCAAGAGCTGTAAAAATATCAGTCAGTGAAAGATTCATTCCCCTTAGCCTCTCAGGGTTTACAGCTATTTCATATTGCTTTACGAATCCACCATAACTGTTAATATCTGCCACACCCGGAGTTCCTAGCATTTCTCTTCTGACAATCCAGTCCTGGATAGTTCTTAGCTCCATTGGATTGTACTCTTTTTCATATCCCTTTTGCACCGCAAGCCGGTATTGAAATATCTCTCCAAGTCCTGTAGATATAGGTGCAAGAGAGATCTGTGCAAGGCCATCCGGAATAGATTCTTCTGCTTCCTTTAATCGTTCGGTAAGCTGCTGCCGTGCCCAGTAGACATCGACGCCGTCTTCAAAGACAACTGTAACAACCGATAATCCCAACCGGGAAATAGATCTGAGTTCTATTATATCAGGAATATTTGCAACTGATACCTCAATAGGTGCTGTTATGAAGCTCTCCACTTCCTGTACTGCCAGTGACGGAGAAAGAGAGATAATCTGCACCTGGTTGTTTGTTATATCAGGGATGGCATCAATTGGCAGTTTTGTCAGAGAATATATGCCCCAGCAAATCAGCGCAAGTATAAATAATCCAACTATAAATTTATTTTTAACTGAGAATGAGATGATCTTGTTAATCATTTTATACTGTTTGAAAAGTTCAGGTCCGTGAAAAATGAAGAGTTTTTCTTTTACAGGGGAATGGCAAATATTCTGTGCTGATTTAGTAATTCAATTTTAATCACAAGTAACAGTATCCGTAATGCCGGACAAATGAATTGTCAGGCAGAATTTCCATTGTACCAGGATTAAAGAGAATTATCCCAATGACGGAGGAGCCCGCCGGGAAAAAGACAANAGCAATCCCGCAGATTCGGGTTTGTCGGAGTTTTCAGGAACAAATATCTCCGGAACCAGATTTTCANGAGGTTCAGAATATAAGNNGGAACCAGGCATAAAATCAGTTACCTGAATATATTTCAAAACAAGACAATCAACAGCTTTATCTGATGTAAGGTTATTGAAGGCATGACAATGAGCCGGGAATACCGGATGATGTGAACTGGTGGTCTGATGCGACGGGTATGAATTATCCTGACATGAGCCCGATTCAATAAGATGATGATCATGTGGGATCAGCATGTGTGCATTGAAAACAGAAGCAGCGAGAAACAGGAAAAAAATCTGTATTATATTTAATCTTCGCGTCATATGTCTGAATTCTTACCAGTTTTGGTGTCTCACAAATATAATTATTTAATTAATCCTATACGGCATTGATGAACTAATTCGCAATTACAAAAACCATACCGCAAAAACAAAAACCCGGCAGATAAGACGGCCGGGTTTTAATTTTAATAACATAAAGAGCAGTCTATACCAGTAATTTTGTGGTAAGATTTGTTATGCTTTTTTTAATTGCACCGAACTGATCATCGTCCTTACTGGAATCCTGTTCAACTATAAGATACTTATTCCCAGCTAATTTTCGTTCAGCAAGAATCGACTTGAAATCAATGACTCCCTCGCCTACCGGCGCAAAGTCACTGGTTTCAGTTTTGAAAAATGGTTTTTCCTTTGTAAACATGTCTTTCATATGGAAGAGCTGGAACCTTCCCGGATATTTCCTGAATAAATCAACCGGATTCTGCCCTGCCTTGGTTGTCCAGAACAGATCAAGTTCCATAGTAAGAAGGTCTTTATCCATTTCTTTAAGAAATACATCAAAATAAGGAATTTTGCCCTCCACAGTATCAAATTCAAAATTATGATTATGATATCCGAACTGAACACCGGTATCCTTCATTATCCTTCCGACCTTATTCCAATCAGCCACCATACGCTGATATCCGGAAATTGAATGTCGGTCAGGTTCTTCAATCCATGGCTGCAGGCAATACTTAGCCCCGACAGCAGCGTGATCCTCAGCCATTTTTTTAGCTTCATCAGCTGTAATTCCTTTCGGGCTTACTCCTGCATGACTGCTAAGGACTTCCATCCCCAGATCATTAACCAGCTTTTTAAACTCAGCCGGCTGATAACCGTAGAATTTTCTTTCACCATAACTGGCTAATTCAACATATTTAAATCCTGTGTCAGATACTTTTTTAAGTGATCCGAGAACATCCTTACTCATAGCGTCCCGAATGGTATATAACTGCAACCCCAGACCGAATGATTTCAGATCTGCTGCTGAAAAGCCAGACAAAGATTCAGGGATATCCCTGAAATTGCTTTTTGAGATAAGAACAGCGCCTAATGCACCTGTAGCGGACATCCGAAGAAAGTCCCTTCTTGATTGTTTTGAATTCATTGCCATGACAATAAAAATTTTAATATTAGAATACTAAGTAAATTGCCGGAAGAGCAGAACATAAAAGTAATACAATCGAACCTTTATCAATCAAACAAACACGGAAGATTGTAAAAAGTTTAAACGCTCCGAGGAAGAGTGAACAGTGAACAGTGAAAAGTGAACAGTGAAAAGTAAGCATTACCTTTGAGCTATAGAATAATTTTGTTTTACCTTGCACCATGCACCTTGCACCATGCAACAATAACGATAAACGATAAACGATAAACCACTATTTTGAATCACATTATAAAGACGCAGGATGGATCGCATACCATATATGTTCCTGAACTCGATGAACACTATCATTCAGTTCATGGAGCCGTTCAGGAATCAACTCATATTTTCATCAATAATGGTTTCATGGCATGTAAAGCAGATCCGTTAAGAATTCTTGAGGTAGGTTTTGGTACAGGCTTAAATGCCCTTCTCACTGCAATCGTCAGCAAATCAGGAAACAGGGAGGTATTTTACACTTCAGTTGAGAAATACCCTCTTAATGATGAAATGACAGGGTCTCTGAATCATTATGAATTTGCAGGAGAGAACGGAAAGGAGATTTTCAGGCTAATTCATTCTGCTCCCTGGAACAAAAGCATAAAGATCTGCAGAAATTTCTTTCTTGAAAAGACAGAGGCAGATTTTACCAATTTTGCGCTCAACGGGAAATTTGACCTGATCTATTTTGATGCCTTTGGTCCCGATAAACAACCTGAAATGTGGACCATGGAAATTTTTTCTAAAATTGCCTTAGCTACCTGCACTAATGGTGTCCTTGTAACCTATTCAGCCAAAGGTGAAGTAAAAAGGAGTCTGAAATCATGCGGTTTTGAGGTAACCCTGTTACCGGGTCCTCCGGGGAAAAGGCAAATGATCAGAGCTTTCAAAATATAAAATATATTTTTTCGTTGTCTTTTTTGCTTCCCCTAAAGTATTATCTTAGCGGAAATTTTAAATTTAAAAATGTATCATATGAAAATCAGGGGATTAATTGTAATTTCAGTTGTAATAGCTTTAATGCTTGGCTCTTGNGGAAAGAGTTCTCTTAAAAGTACAAATCTTAAAACAAAAGAAGATTCACTATCGTATGCATTCGGTATTGTAAATTATAACGCCCTTATTCAAGACAGTCTTATGCTTGATCCGAGTATTGTGGCAAAAGCAATGATGGATGGAAAAGAAAAGAAGCCTATTATGGCAGATGATGTTGCACGTAAATTTATCATGAATTTCATCAACGCGCGTGAAGCCGGAAAAGCAGCAAAGAAAGCTGAAGCCGATAAAGTACTCTATAAAGATTATATCCAGCAGAATGAGGACTTCCTTGCCAAGAACAAAGAGAAAGCCGGTGTAACAACAACTGCAAGCGGACTTCAGTACGAAGTTGTCAAAATGGGAAGCGGTGCTAAACCAACTGCTCAGAATACAGTTAAAGTTCATTATGTCGGAACCCTTATAGATGGAAAAGAATTTGATTCATCAATCAAGAGAAACGAACCGGCTACTTTCCCTGTCGCAGGTGTGATTCCAGGATGGACAGAGGCATTACAGCTCATGCCTGTGGGTTCAAAATTCAAACTTTATATTCCTTCAGGAATAGCATACGGAGCAACAGGCGCCGGTGATGTTATCAAACCATATTCTGCTCTTGTTTTTGAAGTTGAACTTCTTGAAATTGTAAAATAATATGACTACTGCAGAAATACAAACTCCTAAAGGTACCATGATGGTCAGCTTCTATGAGAAGGATGCACCGGGTACCGTGGAGAACTTTA
>JGI20214J51650_10003046_pt1 | contig 10512 bp, 8 predicted proteins | sample WetSurMetagenome_FD_51650 | JGI IMG/M metagenome (IMG submission 51650)
ATCGCAAGAGAAGCGAGCAATCCTCTAATTTATTTGCCTCTCCCCCTGACCCCCTCCCCCAGGAGGGAGGGGGAAATCTAATATTTCAGAAATAATATTATNCATAGAGAAAGCGGAGCAGGGCTTTTTCCTTGGGCTGTTACCTCAAGAGAATCAATGGTAGCTGGCGAAGGATGGTGGAAGCCGGAGTCAAGCTTATCTTCGATCCAATCTTTGACACGGAGGTAATGAACATCATTCAAAGGCAACGTGTAGTTCAATGCTGGAACGGATTCTTATGCAGAAGTAAATGCACATTCTGCTGCGAGAAAAATAATGGTCAGGATTGTTGTTTTTATCAATTTATGCCTTAAGATTGTTAACAAATGACTTATTATTATTTAACCAACCANTTTAACATAATTTTCCCCATNCTGATCAACGTAATCCTGCAATTCTTTATCACTTACGAGTGGCCCCGTTAAAAAAAGAATGATTGTTAATCCGATAAGGGAAATAAGTCCATATCCTACAAAAACCGCGTTATAGGCTCTCGCATAATTAAAATGAGTTGACAGGTATTTTATTGCTACCCCTGATACTGACTGAAAAAGTACGCCGCCGAAACCGGCTCCGACACTTGCAACGCCCCATACCGAAGCTATAGCGCTTTTAGGTACTACATCTGCAGGAAATGCCATAGTATTAGCTGTATATGCCGCATACCCAAATCCTGCAATAGCTAGTACAACTAGTGCACCTGTAGGGCCGGTTATAATTAACGGTCCAAATAACAGGGACAATGCCATAATTAATCCAAAAATGCCAACAGATATTTTTCGCGCTTTGGGGATTTTAATTCCTTTTTTAATTATAAATTGAGTGAACAGACCTCCTAAAATATTTCCAAAATCAGCAACAATAAACGGGAACATGGCAAACCATCCTATCTTAGCCAGGTTCCATCCATACACATCGGCAAGATATCTGCCGATCCAAAAAGTAATGAAATACCAAACCGGATCTATGAAAACCTTTGATAAAGTGAGACCAGAAACAAATCTATTCTTTAACAACTTTAAAGGAGGAATAATTCTGGCTTTTGCCTCTTTGACAACCTTTTTGGGGGTATAATAAATAAACCAGAATGAGGCCAGCCACAAATACCCAAGCACTCCTACAACAAGGAATGTTACCTGCCATCCATAGGTCGTTCCCAACCAGGCAATCAATGGAGGAGCAACAACAGCGCCGACAGAAGCACCACTGTTAAAAATACCTGAAGCAGTTGAACGTTCATCAGCGGGGAACCATTCTGAAGTGAGTTTTATTGCCGCGGGCCAGTTTCCTGCTTCTCCAATTCCTAATAAAAACCTGAAAAATCCAAATTGAAAAGGAGACATTGCCAGGGCATGCAGTATTCCTGCTGTTGTCCAGAATCCCATAGTTAATGAATACCCAATACGTGTGCCNAGTTTATCAATAGCAAAACCTGAGAAAGCATTGGAAATCATATAAGCTATAAAAAACGCCGATGCTATATAACCAAATGTATCATCAGGGATAATTCCCCTTAAATATCCATTAGCAGTCAGGTAAGTAAATGATAATCTGTGCAAATAATTTAATACAGTTGCAACAAAGGCAAAAGATATCATTACCCAGCGCATTCTGGAGGATGCGCTTTGCACTTTTAAGTTTTCACCTCCTGATTTTTTTCGCATTAATTATTTTTGACATAGGGAATGTACCGAATTCGCTAAACGACCATTTCCTGTTATATATATTATTGCTTTCTTCTCCATTTACTTAAATTCTCCCATCATAGTCAAACCGGTCATATTCAGGCATCAAAGGAAATTTTATAGCCTTCCCATCTCTTTGAGAGCGGTATATTGCAGTAAAAATTTCTACGGTCACCCGCCCTTCCTCCCCGGTAACCATCGGCTTTCTTCCCTCAATCAATGCATCTATAAAATCTTCAATCTGCAACATATGAAAGTATTCCATGGAATTTACACTATTAAAAAAATCTGAATCTTCTTTTATCCAATCTCTAAGTTTATTTTCTTCTCCAGGAATCGTCCATAAGTCATTTACTGGAGGTTCCAGAATACTAGTCATACCAGCTATAAACATAGCACCTCCATCCGTTTGAACACCAACAGAAGCACCATTATCTCCATGTATATGAACTTTCCCGTATATGCCGGGTTTTTGCGAATTACTTACAATAATATTCCCAACTCCACCATTTTTGAATTTCAATATTGCCAGTGCAGTGTCTTCAACTTCAATATATGGATGGTTCATGTTTTTCCAGATACCATATATTTCTTCAATTTCACTGCCCATAAACCATTGCAGTAAATCTAACTGGTGAGGAGCCTGATTGACCAGTACACCCCCTCCTTCGCCCTTCCAGCTTCCTCTCCATGGATCACTTTTGTAGTAAGCTTCGTTGCGCCATCCAAACATAAAAACTGTTCCAAGAGCAGGCTCTCCAATCTTACCGGAATCAATTGCTTTTTTTAAACGAATACATGGAGAATAGAAACGTCTTTGCGAAATTATCGCGATTTGTTTACCTGCTTCTTTGGCTGCAGAAAGCATCACGTCGCAGTCCTCCAGTGAAGAGGCCAATGGTTTCTCAATAAGTACATTGGCCCCTGCTCTTAGCGCTTCAATTGCAGAGGCTTTATGTGCCGGATGTGGAGTACAAATAGTTACCATATCCAACTTTTCCTTAGTGACCATTTCTGTAACATTTGTATATGCATTTACACCATATCTGACAGCATACTCCATAGATTTTTTCCCATCTCTGCTACAAACCGCAGTAAATGCCGATTTTGTTATTGCTTTTAATGCAGCAGCATGTATTCCTGCCACTTTTCCACATCCGATAATTCCGGTTTTTAATTTATCGTTCATGCAAAATAGTTTTTATGGTATAAGGATAACTTTTAATAATCCTTGTTCGTTTTTATACAATTTGCTTAAATACAAAGCTCCTTCAGATAATGGTGCCACGGCGCTTATCATTCTGTCTACATTGATTTTCCTTTTTGAAATGAGGTCAAGTACAGCCGGGTATTCACCATTGATGGCACAGGAACCTTTGACAGTAATCTCCTGTGTCACCACTTTTTGCAATGGAAGTTCTACAGAAGGGGATAAATTACCTACCAATATCAGCGTCGCTCCCTTTCGAAGGCTTTCGATGGCAGACTTTATAGTTGGAGTAATGCCCACAGCTTCGAAGGCAAAATCAGCTCCGCGGTTTTGTGTCAGCTTTCGGATTTCACCAGGAACATCGTCTGTCTGAGCATTAAGGATAACACTGGCTCCTGCATTTTTGGCCAGATCCAGTTTTCCCTGCAGCACGTCAACGGCGATGACATTACATCCTGCCTGTTTTAATAACTGGATAATGAATAAACCGATCATTCCTGAACCAAATACCACAGCCGTATCGTTAATTTTTACTCCTGAAAGATTAACTGCGTGTAAAGCTACAGCTACCGGCTCAACCATTGCTGCCTGCTCAAAAGAGACATTATCAGGTATGCGATAAAGAATATGATACGGGATAGTTATGAATTGGGCAAATGCTCCATCACGTCTGAATTCTTTACATGATACACCTAATACCATTCTGTTATCACTCAGATTGTAGTGGCCATTACGTGTATACCAGTCATCAAGTTTATAAATCGTTGAATCAAAAGTAACTCTGTCGCCAATGTTCCAACCGGTTACATTTTTACCGGTTTCAACAATAATCCCGGAGGCTTCATGACCCATGATTATTGGCGGAATACGCCGACCGGTGCTTCCATCCATTCCATGTACATCACTTCCACATATTCCGACAGCTTTAACTTCAACCAAAACTTCATCGTCATTTGCAGTAGGCTTAACAACATCTTTATAAATAAGCTTATTATATTCTTCTAAAACCAGCGCTTTCATTTGAAAAAAATTAAGGCAATTTTAAACCCAGGTTTATCAATGCCGAAGTTCATGATTAATTTATTAACTATTTTTTTGAAAGGTACAGTTTCTTTGTAAAACTAAAGCCTCTTTTTTTATCAATTTCCCTTCTGCTGCGATCCAATTGTGAACCCGTTGAGTAGGCGCTCGACCACAAAACTATCTCCNCACCATTATTTCTTAATGCCTATATTGATACTTTTGTTTGCCTTATATTTTGCATTAAAGCGAATATTTATAAAGTCCGGTCATTTTCAGCGCTTTCGTAATAATCGAAATGATTTCCAAGTTTTTCCATGACAGGAAGGGTAATCCGGTCGAGTTCGTCCTTGATTTCTTTATTTAAAGGGCTATTAATTGCTTTTACATTTGCCTCCAATTCACTTGCATTTCTGGAACCTATAAGTGTACAGGTGATTGCAGGATTTTTCAAAATCCATTTAATAGCAATATCGGCCATTGAGAAACCTGATTCTTTACAGATCCTTCGTATACCTTTTAATGCGGCTTTGGTCTCTTCCTCAATCCCTTCTTCCCCATGCCTGCATTCTTTTATGCCTTTACAATTGAAGTGGCGTGTACGTCGTTGCCAAACCGGAATATCCTCCAGTTCAGGGTAAATGTCTGCCAGTATGCCCTGTAGCAAAGCCATATAACCAATTACACCGATTCCGTTTTTTTCACATAAAGGCAAAGTATCATATTCAACAGCACGGCAAAGAAGATTATACGGAAGTTCATTTACTGCAATTTCTTCAAGTGGTAATTTTTTTAACCTGTTGCTGCTAAAATTACTGACTCCGAAATTTCGTATTTTCCCCTGTTGTTTTAATTCTTGAAGAGCCTTTATGGCTTCACCGATTTCAGGAGGATTTTCAATGACACGAATATCATTTGTAAAATGTCTGATTGAATGAGGGTGTAATGGCCAATGCACCATATATAAATCAATATAATCAGTTTGAAGGCGCTTTAAAGAAGCTCCACAATGATCAATCAATGTTTCTTTATAACAATTTGACGGGCTAACCTTTGTTCCGATCAATAACCTATCCCTTGGGATTCCTCTAATTGCTTCCCCTAACGAAGATTCACTTCTTCCTTCATTATATGCTTCTGCTGTATCAAAAAAATTGATACCCAGGTCAACAGATGCATGGACCACATCGTTTACATCTTTTTGATTTTGGTCACCCCAGTACTCGCCTCCACCAAAAGCCCAACATCCTGTTCCTATTATAGATAATTCGAGACCCGTATTTTTACATTGTCTTTTTTTCATTCATTCAAAAAATTGTTTGAATTCATAAGCTATTTCTTTTCATAATTTATCCAGGGTATTCAACTTACACTGATAATTATGCTTAGCCATCTTCCTAAGGCTAATGTAATTAGTGTTCCGTCTCACCTGGTATCTCTGGAATACCCGGATCGTTAAGAATCTGCACTCCCGATGCCGGGCCCAGATTTTTCCAATCCCATAATACCCATTCAACTTTTTTATCTCTTGTTACCTCCACAAGCTGAGGACCCTTACCATTGTCGCCTCTGGAACATATTATGGTGTTGCCGTTGCTAAGCCTGACACAGCATTGCGTGTTAATATACCGGTACTCTTCAGGCAAATCGGATGGTCGCAATTCCCATAATGTTTCCTTATTCTGATTTACTTCACGGGTGAGTTTATCAGCTTCATCAGTTATAAGCGTATTGCCGTTCTTAAGCCTTATTGCTGCCCATGGGGACTTTATATCGTATCTCCAGATCTCCCTGAAGTCCCGGTCATATTCAACAACCCTCCCTAATTCCAGGAAAGGAACAAGGTAAGTTCCCTGATCAGTATACCGGACCCTGCGAAACTGTGCATGGATATATTTATTGTCTGTCAGGGTATCGACGGGAAGATCGTGTATCGTTTCAATGAGCTTGGTTTTTATATCCATTACAATAAGCTTGGGTGGCTGACCATTCTGAATAAAAAGTACCTTGTTTAAACCTATTGGCTGACAACCATGTATTTCTGTTCCTTTGGGAGCATCATACCGCCAGACAACATCTTTCCTGGGAGTTATGATTGAGATGTACTGCATCCGCGTAAAAAGAATATTGCCGTTTGACAACATCCATACATCGTCATATTCACATCCCGGACCCGTTGAATAAGTCCATATGATTTTCCCGTTATTTACCAGGAAAATTATATTATAGCATTCTCCGAAATAAAGCATTGGATGCTGCGAAAGCCCTTTACCAGGCAAGTTATCAGGTATACTTACTGTATTAATCTCTAAGGGATCGACCCTTAGTTCTGACTGAGCCAATACAGGAACATCGGGTTCGGTAAAAAGGTGCAAAATATCCAATAACGGGGCTGAAGATTTAGAATCAGCTTTGGGTTTGTTTTGTGCCTTGATTTCGACATTAAGAGCAAGGGACAGACTTAAGCAAAGAACAATTATAGGAAAATGTAATGCTCTCATATCTTTGAAAATTAAAAAATAGAATATTGAATTTAATGCAACCTCGTGTTAATCTGATTTAGGTCCTGAGGATATAAAAATATACAAACCTGCCGGTATCTACAATAAGTGCTGTTAAAAATCTTGGTCGTCCTTATCTTATTATATAGACCTCTAAAATGGTAGTTACTTTTATCTGTCAGGGGGCATGTAGGGACGTTGCATGCAACGTCCCTACAAATGGTGAGGGATGGAAACGAAAGAAGAATGCAGAAGTGCTATCATCCTACTGCTTCTTACCCCCAAACCCCCCAAGGGGGGCTTAGATTCTTTACATCATTTGAATCTGTTCTGTGAAATAAACATCTAATGCCGAAAGCCGATGCAATATTAATACTGATAATGGTTAATTTTTATTTTTTTGTCGTGTGCTTCTTTTGTCAATAAACCGTTTTCATATCCGACTGCAACGATCATAGCTTTTGTATATGCTATCATTAATGTTGCGTTATTACCATTTGGCATTACCCAGCGCGTTTTTATAATGGCTTGATGTTTCTTTATTGCTTCTACTTCACGACCATCACCATCTTTGTAACCACCAGTAAAATCTCTTTGTATTGATGTAGGTTGTCCATAAGCTGATAACAATGTTTCATTTATTTCATTATAGTCAGAAACTGGTATACTGAGTTTATCTACTTTCTGTTGAATTAAGTCAATAGCTACATATCCGACTATAACACTAAATAATCTATTATTGTCAAGTAATCTAACTTCAAGAAAAAATGGTTTCTGGGTATTGTTATCTAATGTAAATGTCATATAACCTTTACCCTGACCCATATATTTTCCGTTAAGTTGATTAATTATATGGTAATAAGTATCTATTCTGTTCATCCCCCAGGTTAATCCAAAGATGCTGTTCATGTCTGGAGATAGTTTTCCATTTACTTGACCTATCTTAATAAGAGGTACTGATTTCAGTTCATCAGAAGATATTGACGGTTTATTCTCATTAATTGGCGATTCTACATTAGAAATATTTGGATTAAAAGTAACTACTCCAGTATTTTCAACTGGCTTTCCAACCGTTTTTTCAACTGGTTTATTGCCTGTGTTCTTAATAAGAACAGTAGTAACTTCACCGTTTTTTATTTCAATTATTTCGCTATATACAGCAACGCTATTTGACATTACCTTAAGATAATGACTACCAACCGGTATGTCATTTACAACCTTTGTACCATCATCTTGTTTTACTTCATCAAGATATATAACAGTATTCGTTATTTCGGAAAAGATCTTAAGTATGCCTGTTTTAGTTTGACCAAATAATTCAGACACACTAAATACAGAGAATATCAGTACTAAAACAAAGGTCACTGCGATTTTTAAGATTTTTGATTTCATATTTCTTTTTTGATTTTTCAATTTGTTTACTTGTTATATATATTTGCTATTACACATTCAAATACGATAGGAGAAGATAATTGTCAAGTTAAAGCAATTTTAATTGTATCATTTTCTACATACAATACAGCTGGATAGAATGTTACTAATTTATCCATAACATAAGAACTCATACTTTCATCACTATTTTAAAATAATCCGAATAGCGTTAATTATATTTAAAATGTAATAATTACCAATATATGATAAGGGAAGTTCATTTGCAAGGTTTATGCTAATTGGATTAGGCCAAAGTATTTGAAGCGCAAATTAAAATTCGAGAGTAGCTCGTGCAAGGCATATCCAGCTAATCAGGAAAAAAGCCAGGCTAAACCTTAAAACATGTCTGGGATGCGGAGCTTGCCTGATCGCTTGCCGGAAAAATGCACTTAAGCTTGAATCGAGTGAAACCCGGACAATTACCCCGGTTGATTTCGTTCACAGGATGGTTTTAATGGCCATTGAAAGAGCCAAGCTTCTGAACCTAATATTTGATAATAAGGCTTTCTTTAGTTATAGGGCTATGGCGGCAATCCTTGGCGCCATTCTTAAGCTTCCTCCTATAAAACAGGCTCTTGCCAGTCAACAGTTCAGGTCTTGTTATCTTGTCTCCCTTATAAGAAGGTATAAAAGTTCTTACTGAATCCATTTCCGTGCCACAGCATCACAAAGCTCCGTCGCTTTCGCGACATGTTTTTTTCTTATTGAACGCCCCTAAGAGGAACAATCTTAACACATCATTTATAAAAGGTTTTAGCTTAAGCCGATCTTAATTCATACATTTCAGTAATAAAAATACCGGAGAAAAGTGGGTCATAAAACCAGCTTTTAAACATTTTCCAATATTAAATAAAAATGCATATTTTTATCAGATTAAGATAATCTATATTGACTTAATATATGACTAAATAACCAGGAAAGGAAATTGATGATGAGAAGGAAAACGGAATTAGCTCTTGTTCTTTGCGCAATATTGGCTTCAACTCCAGTNCATATTGTGCAGTCGCAGACGGGTCGTCCAGTTCCTGTAAGTACATTATCAGGAGCAGCTTCACTTGACGTCAATTCCAAAAGTACAGGAACAGTAGACTGGAGCAAAACTGCACAGGAGATTGATGGATTTGGCGCCTCAGCTGCTTTTCATATGGCTGGTGACCTTATGGACTTCCCCGAGCCCCAACGCACCGAGATCCTTGACATTTTATTTTCACAAAAAAAAGGTGCCGGATTTTCAATCGTCCGCAATTTCGTAGGAGACGGCGGCTCCTGGGGGTCTAAAACAAACGGTCCTGCTCAGTCCATTGAACCTCAGGAAGGGGTCTGGAACTGGACTGGTGATGAGGATGAGATCTGGTTCATGAAGGAGGCAAGGAAGCGTGGTTGCACACGGTTTGAAAGCACAGTCTGGAGCCCGCCTGCATGGATGAAGACAAATAACAGCGTTATTGGCGGACACTTAAAGTCTGACAAGTACCAGGCTTTTGCAGAGTACCTTTCAATGTATGTTCGTGGCTACAAGGAGCATCACGGCATTGATATCTATGCAATCTCTTTGGCAAATGAACCCGATATCACCGTAGGGTACTCATCCTGCTACTGGACCGGCAAGGAGTTCCACGACTTCCTTAAGTATCTTATCCCTGTATGGGAAAAGGATAAAATCACAGCTAAAGTTATCGTGGGAGAGCACAGCGCATGGACGGAGAATCCAGTACTGGAATCTCTTGCTGATTCTGTTACAGCAGCCCGTATCGATATTGTTGGTGTCCATGCTTATGGTACAACTGACCAGGATCCTTTTCCTCCAATATCACAACGTTCAGGACCATTGGTTGAGACACTTAAACAAAAGAAGAAGATCTGGCAAACAGAGGCTGCCAACCTGGGCAGGAACTACCCTGATATACGAGACGGACTCTACTGGGCCGAAATTCTACATACCCATGTAGCGGATAGTCGAACTAACGGCTGGTTTTACTGGTGGGCTGTATGCCCTTATCCCGGCGGGGGTCTGATCCATATGGACACGGTAAAGAAGGCATATTCAGTTGATAAGCGGCTATATACTATAGGCAATTACAGCCGGTTTGTAAAACCAGGATATTTTCGGATTGAAACTAATTCGGAATTGACTTCAGGTGTTCTGGTATCGGCATACAAGAGTGAGTCAGCACACCAGCTCATTGTAGTAGCAATCAATAAAAATGTAAAACCACGGGAACTTGAACTTCGTCTGACTGGCGCCAGTGCCACGATGGCAACCCCCTTGAGGACCTCAGAAAAAGAAGACCTGATAAGTCTTCCGGAAATTGGCATAACAGACAATACTCTGAGCGCTATACTGGCACCGGCCAGCGTCACAACGTTTGTGATTGACGTTAAGCAACCACAGTAATTTTATTCTGAAGTTACGGCTAAAGTCCTGAGGCAAGAGAAAAAGTGGAAAATCAGATATTACAGTCAAATATAATAACCCGGCTCAGAGCCAAATCGTTTTTTGATCAACCAACTTAATTTTATTAATTATGAACAAACTGACATTAAAAACAGTAATCCTGCTGGTAATCTTCACTTTGATTACGAGTTCTTCGTGGAATACTATTTCGGGACAATCCAAAAAAACAGT
>JGI20214J51650_10003048_pt1 | contig 10509 bp, 9 predicted proteins | sample WetSurMetagenome_FD_51650 | JGI IMG/M metagenome (IMG submission 51650)
CCCNCAGGCTCAACATCTTCATGATGGGCCATTATTGAATGGACAATTGTTTCATTTTCCCCGTATTTCCGGGCAAGATCTGCCCCGATGAAGGCATGGGATCCTTCTATCTCATGATCCACTGCCTTACCGATATCATGGAGTAACCCAGCCCTTCTTGCCTCTTTGACGCTCACCCGCAACTCTGAGGCAATGACGCCACATATAAAGGCCACCTCCAGGGAGTGCTGGTAGACATTCTGGGCATAACTGCTCCTAAAAGTCAATCTTCCAAGGAGTTTCACGATTTCCGGGTGCACATTGTGGACCCCAAGGTCAAAAACTGCCTGCTCGCCGGCTTCTTTAAGCCTATCCTCCAACTCTTCGGCAACTTTTGACACGATCTCTTCGATCCTTGCAGGGTGAATTCTCCCATCACTGATGAGTCTTGAAATGGCAATCTTTGCAACCTCTCTTCTGATTGGGTTAAAACAGGAGAGAATCACTGCCTCTGGGGTATCATCGATAATAATATCAACCCCTGTGGCCGCTTCCAGGGCACGAATGTTCCTGCCTTCCCTGCCTATGATTCTTCCTTTCATCTCTTCATTGGGGAGCGGAACCGTTGAAACTGTATCTTCACCTACATAATCCCCTGCATATCGCTGGATGGCAAGGGCTATAATCTTTTTAGCTTCCCTGTCAGCCTTCTCCCGTGCCTCCTCCTCGATCTTTTTGCAGATCTTCAAGGCCTCATACTTTGCTTCGTCTTCCATTGCCTGCATCAAGGTTTTCTTGGCCTCTCCGGCAGTCATGCCAGATATCTTCTCTANTCTTTCTTTTCCTTCCCTGATTAAGGCTTCCTGCTCCTTGATCCTGGTATCAAAATGTGACTGCCTGCTTGAGACTTCCTTTTCCTTCTTTGCAAGCTCTTCTTCTTTTTTCTCTATAAGTTCCGTTTTCTTATCAAGGCTGGATTCTTTCTGTGAGAGCCTCCTCTCAGCGTTCTGGAGTTCCAAGCGCCTGGCCTTTATTTCCTGNTCCAGTTCGTTTTTTGCTTGGAGCGCAACATCCTTGGCCTGGATTGAGGCCTCTCGGNTGAGAACGTCTGCTTCCTTCTTNGCATCNTCAAGGATCTTTTTTCCTATCTTNTCNTACTCACCTATTTTTTTTCTTTGAACGAACCGGGCGACCACAAACCCTACAAAAAGCGCGATCAATGCACTTACAATGATTATTATGATATTTATGTTCAAGATTCCCCCTCATATATTTATATACAAGGGGTAAGGCTGATGAGGTAAAAGGGGAACTACGTCTCTATGTTAAATAGTGAAACTATATTTGATGCCTCCGAACCACAGAAAACTATTTATGTTAAACCTCTATTGCCTCAACAACTACCCCATGTTGTAAGATTCTCCCCGCAGATGCCGTGTAAATAGTAAAATCTTGAACCTCTGGTTTACGTGGGCACCTTTTTGTTGCTTCAGGCTTCTCGTCATGACGAGCATGCACACCGCAATCAGTGAAGGCTCCCAATAAAGAGGTGTTGGCTCGAAGCTTACCATTTATCACGAGCATCGCAGGGAATCTCAAATTCTTCAATTTTCTTTAAGAGCTTTAATGCCCTCCCTTCAAACTGCTCAGATTTTTCTCTCATCTCCAAATATTCGTCACTAATCTCCATCATTGCCATAATAACTGCGTTTATCGTATTCACGATTCCGTAATTGTTGATGACATATCCTATCTTTTCATCAACAAACCGTGCTGCCCTTTTTATCCTTCCTTCGTCCTCGCCAATAAAGGTAAATGGTTGATTAAGTATACTTACCTCAACCTTTCGCTGCATCAAACCTTTTTACACCTCTGCCTTTTCAACCTTCTCGAGTATCTTAGTAACCTTCTCGATCAACAGCTCCCGTTCATTTTTAACGTCAGCCATCTTGGTCTTGAGTTCGGTGTTCTCAGTTTCAAGCGATTTTACCCTTCCCAAGAGCTTTTCATGCTCTTCTTTCATCCCCTTATAGTTCTTAATAAGGNTGTCAATTTTTTCTTCTAAGTCTACTATCCTATTTTCGCTAAAGAGTTCCATAATATATTTAAGTATCGCTTTTCCTATCGAAAGTCAAGTACAAAAGGTACGCCTTAATGAAGGAGTCTATCTCTCCGTCAAGCACTGCNTCTGCATTGTGAACCTCAGTTTTTGTCCTGTGATCTTTGATGAGTTTGTATGGNTGCAGGGTGTATGATCGTATCTGGCTTCCCCANGCAATATCCTTCTTCTCTTTCTCCAAAATGTTCATCTTTTCTTCCTGTTTCTTCTTTTCAAGCTCATAGACTCGTGATCGCAATATTGCCATGGCGATAGCCCTGTTCTTATGTTGGGACCTTTCATTCTGGCACTGTACTACAATACCTGTCGGGAGATGGGTAATACGAATGGCAGACTCGGTCCTGTTAACGTGCTGGCCTCCGGGCCCGCTCGAACGAAACGTATCGACTCTTAGATCTTCTTCCCGGATATCCACGGTAATATTGTCTGCTAGTTCCGGATATGAATACAATGATGCAAAAGAGGTATGCCTCCTATTATTTGCGTCGAAGGGTGATATTCTCACAAGCCTATGGATTCCATTCTCGCACTTAAGGTAACCGTAAGCATAAGGCCCCTTAACCAGGAAAGTAACGTTTTTAATACCTGCCTCTTCGCCAGGGAGTACATCGACAACCTGTGTTTCAAATCCCTTTCTTTCCGCCCAGCGTAAATACATTCTGAGAAGCATCTCTGCCCAGTCCTGGGCCTCTGTCCCGCCGGCTCCCGCATTGATATAGACAATTGCATTGGTTTCATCATTCTCGCCCCCGAGCATTCTCTCTATTTCATAGCGGTCGAGGGCTTGATCAAGGGAATTGACCCGTTCGACAAGCTCTTCGAGATCTTTCTGGTCCTCTGTCTCTCGAACAAATTCGCTCAAAATAAGGACTTCTTCAAGTTCCTTTTCTTTTTGAGACCAGTTTTCGATCTCTCCCTGGAGCCTTGATCTTTCTTTTAGTTTTGTCTGCGCTTTTTCCTGGTCTTCCCAGAGTGCTTGTCTGGCTAACTCATCATCGAGCTCTTTGAGCTGACTATTCAAGCCATCAAGGTCAAAGATAACCTCTGAGGGTAGCCATTCTTTCAACTAATGCATCAGTTCTTGTCTTGATATCTTCTATCATACATTACCTCTTTTAGCTTTTAGCGGTCAGCGAACAGCAGTCAGCAAAGCCTGCTATGCACTCTGGCCTATGCGTTTTTTTATTGCTTCCCCGTAAGCTGAACACTTCACCGGGGCAATGTTGTCCATTTGCCGGGCAAGGTCATAGGTGACGATTTTTTGTTTAATTGTTTCTTCAATGGCCCGCTCAAGGAGTGCTGCAGACTTTTCAAGTCCTATATAACGAAAAAGCATGGCCCCTGATAAGAGAAAAGAAGTGGGATTCGACACATCCTTTCCTGCATATTTCGGTGCACTGCCATGGGTGGGCTCAAATATGGCCACATCGTCTCCAATATTCGCTCCAGGTGCAACACCCAGCCCTCCTATCAACGCAGCGCAGGCATCAGATAAATAATCACCATTAAGATTAGGACACAGAAGGATATCATATTCTTCAGGCCTCAAGATTACCTGCATAAACATATTGTCAGCAATCCTGTCATTAAATAGTATCTTATCCTTATCGCCGTTGAAAGTTACCTGGGCGCTATACTCTTTCGCAACTTCATAAGCCCATTCCCGGAAGGCTCCTTCGGTGTATTTCATAATATTACCCTTATGAACAACGGTTATCGTCTTACGTTGGTTTTTGATTGCGTAATCTATGACCCATCGGGCAAACCGTGTTGTACCTGACCTGCTCATGGGCTTTACCCCCACTCCAGAATCATCTGACAGGGAAACACCCATTTTTTCCTTAAGGAATGCTATGAAAAGCCGTGCCTCGTCACTCCCTTCCTTCCACTCTATGCCCTTGTAAATATCCTCAGTGTTTTCCCTGAAGATGATAAAATTCACCGGCTCAGGCTTTTTCAAAGGGCTCGGGAGCCCTGAAAAATATCGGATCGGGCGCATGCACACATAGAGATCAAACACCTGCCGCAGAAAAACGTTGACACTCCTGAATCCTCCTCCAACTGGCGTTGTGAGGGGCCCCTTAATTGCGACCTTGTGTTTTTTGACTGTCACAAGGGTCTCCTCGGGAAGAAGATCACCCTTTCTTTCGAGTGCCTTTTCGCCCGCCAGAAGAGATATCCATTGGATCTTTTTCTCTCCTTTATAAGCTTTTAGAACCGATTCCTCGAGGGCTTCCTTTGAAGCATGCCAGATATCCTCACCGGCGCCGTCACCTTCTATGTAAGGGATGGTAATTATATCACTCAAATCTTGAACCCTCCATGTCTTGCAATATAGTGATCAAGACCGCCCTCGTTAAGGATGTTCCGCATAATCGAGCTAAGGGGTGAAAATTTCCTTTCATCACCATTCGTCTTATTCAGAAGCACGCCCTCGTCCACCCTTATCTCCAAGAGACTGCCTTCATCAATACCCTCGGTATCGCATATTATCGCTGCGAGACCTACGTTTATAGCGTTGCGGAAAAAAATCCTTGCGAAGGACGAAGCCACTATAGCATCAATACCGGCCATCTTAATGATCAAGGGGGCGTGTTCCCTGCTTGAACCAAGCCCAAAGTTTCTCCCGCCCACAATGATGTCACCCTTTTTGACCTTTTTATAAAAACCACTTGAAATATCTTCAAATACGTGCTTTTTCAGCTCTTCAAGGTTTGAGCGAAGGTGGTAGAATCTTCCTGGTATGATATGGTCAGTGGAGATATTATCACCAAACTTCCATACCTTTCCTTTCAAAATCATCAAGAACCTCCCGTGGATCTGTCAGTTTTCCCGTTAATGCGCTTGCAGCCCCTGTTGCCGGAGATACGAGCATTATATGTGAATTCGGGTTTCCCATTCTGCCGAGGAAATTCCTGTTAGATGTAGAAAGGCAGATCTCTCCATCCGCAAGAACCCCCTGATGTATGCCTATGCAGGGCCCGCATCCGGGGGGAAGAATAACTGCCCCTGCCTCAAAAAGCGTTGCTAGGATTCCCTCCTGGAGAGCCCTATAATAGACCATCCTCGATGCCGGACCTACAATAAGCCGGACGCCTTTAAGTATCTTTCTGCCTTTTAATAGAACCGAGGCAATACGAAGATCCTCAATTCTCCCGTTTGTGCATGAGCCGATAAAAACCTGGTGAACATTGATACCTTTCGTAACAGGGTCATCGATACTTTTCACATTGTCAACCTGGTCAGGAAAGCTCACCATGGGCGTCAGGTTATGAGCGTCAATTTCAACAGTCTTTTCGTAGTTTGCGTCCTCGTCCGGCTGAATCTCTATATACGATTTTTCCCTTCTCAACTTCTTCATATATAAAAATGTTAAAAAATCAGAAGGGAATAGACCGCATTTAGCTCCTGCTTCAACTGCCATGTTAGATATTGTGAGTCTGTCTTCAATATCGAGATGTCTAACCGTATCTCCTGTGAATTCCATTGATTTGTAGGTCGCACCGTCAGAGCCAAGCATCCCTATGATGGCAAGGATTATGTCTTTCGGAAAGACACCAGGCCGCAGCTTACCGTTGATAATGAATTTAATAGCCTCCGGCACCCTCAACCATGTCTCCCCGAGGCCCATGGCTACGGCAATATCCGTCGATCCCATGCCTGTGGCAAAGGCCCCTAATCCCCCTCCGGTACATGTATGGGAGTCGGCGCCAACAAGCACTTCTGTCGGAGAGAGTACATGCTCTGCCATAATCTGATGGCAAATCCCCTCTCCCACTTCTGATAATCGCGCACCATATGACTTTGCAAATTCCCGAATAACTTGATGATCATTCGAAAGTTCCATTCTTGAACTCGGGGATGCGTGGTCTATAAAAAAGGTGATGCGATCACTGTCGAAAAGCTTCTTGAAACCCATTTCCTTGAATCTGCTGATTGCTAAAGGGGCAGTACCATCCTGAAGTAAAACCCGGTCTATTTTGACAACAGCATAATCCCCATTCCTTAAATCCGATTGGGTATTCATGCTCAAAATTTTCTCTGCAATTGTCTTACCCATATACTATTCCTCGGCCTTTGTAAGGTCTTCAAACTTGATGTCAAGGCCCAGGATACCTATAATTTCACCGAATTCATCCCGTATAGGACCGGACACTGTTACGCAGAGTGCTCCCGTAATCTTCGAAGAATAAAGATTATTCACGCTGATTTCTCCCGTCTTCATTGGATTTATAAACCAATCCCTGTCTGAAAAATCCTCATGTAAACCAATCTTGTAATATTTCGCCCTATCAACAACCTGGGTAATGTTCTTGGTAATCTTGGCACCCTCGCTGTTTACCGTNTAGGCAAACTGGATNTAAGGATATTCTTCAACAATACCCTTGAGTGTCTCTTCCTGCCGATCAGGATCCATACTCTTTATTGCTTCGTCTTCAATGTACCTTTCAATCAAATGAGCAGCCATGTCATACGCCTTCTTCTTAAGGAGTTCGAATTCTGATACAAATATCTCCGGTATATATCTCCTCACAAGGTGCTCCATCTCGTTATCCGATATGGCGGTAATCCTTCCTTCATCATACTGTTTTATAATCCATTTATTAATCTTACCAATGGAAGGGTGAACCTTTTCAATTCGTTCTTTACCGATAAGGGCAAAATGTGAATTAATCCAGTGAGTTATACCTGCAAGGCCTGATTTATCCGTGATATTGATGGCAATTGGCCTGTTGAGAATCCGTTTCGTGTCGAAAGGGGAATAAACTTCTTCATTTTTCAGTATTCCATCTATATGAACACCGGCAGATGTGGCATTGAAATCAACACCTATAAATGGTTGGTTTCGCGGTATCTGGTGGCCCATTTCTTTCTCGAAATAGTTTCTTATTTCGGTAATGACTGTAGTATCGATACCATTCTCATTCCCTATGAGGGATATGTACTCCATGATCAGGCCCTCTATGGGGGCATTGCCTGTTCTCTCTCCGATCCCAAGCAAGGTTCCATTGGCGTGGGCACATCCATAGAGCCAGGCGCTTACTGTGTTAATTACTACCTTGTTGAAATCATTGTGCCCATGCCATTCGAGGCACTCGGATGGGACACCGGCATCATCTATCATTGCCCTCACCAGTTTTCCTATTGACCTTGGGAGCGCCGCTCCAGGATAAGTGATGCCGATACCGAGGGTATCGCAGAGCCTTATTTTAATGGGAATCTTTGCATCCTCGGAAATTTTCATAAGCGCCTGGGCAAAGGGAACACAAAATCCGTAAATATCTGCCCTTGTGACATCCTCAAAATGACATCTCGGGATGATGTTGTGCTCGAGAGCACCCTCTATGTTTTTGATATAGTCCTTGAAGGCCTGGGAACGGGTTTTCTTCAGTTTCAGAAAGATATGATAGTCTGAAACGCTTGTCAGGATACCGGTCTCCTTCAGTCCAAGATCTTTAACGAGCTGAAGGTCCTCCTTGGTGGCCCGTATCCATCCAGTAATTTCTGGATACCTATAGCCCTTTTCAAGACATTTTTCAACGGCCTGCCTATCTTTTTCCGTGTAGAGAAAAAACTCGCACTGCTTGATTACACCGTTTGGACCACCAAGTCTGTGAAGGTACTCAAAGAGATCTTCAATCTGCTTGGCAGAAAACGGTGGTCTTGATTGTTGACCATCCCGGAATGTCGTATCGGTAATGTATATATCCTCGGGTGGATCGATTAGCTCAATCTTATGGTCAAATTTAATCTTGCAGACCTCGGAGTAGGGGAAAATGTCCCTGTAAAGCTCAGGCTGTTCTACATCGATAAGGGGATACTTTGTGCCCTTCGCAATATTTTTAAATATGAAACCTGTCTTTTTCTTCACCACATCCTCCTGGTTACCACAAAAGAACTGAAAAGAGAGTAAAAAATCTTAATGCCTAACTATAACGATACCCTCTTTATTGCTGTTCCCCTGTGATTCGTACCCTCAATTCATTCAACTGTTTCTGCGGAATTTTTGACGGGGCGCCGCTCAGAAGACAGGTTCCCCTCTGTGTTTTCGGAAAAGGTATTACATCTCTTATGCTGTCAAGCCCTAGAAGCATCATAAGAATCCTGTCAAAACCAAAGGCTAAACCGCCATGAGGAGGAGCACCCATTTCAAGGGCTTCGAGGAGAAATCCAAATTTCTCAAATGCATCCTCTTCCTTGATGCTGAGAAGTTTGAACATCTCTAGTTGATCATCCATCCTGTAAATCCTGATGCTGCCGCCACCAATTTCAACGCCGTTTAATACAAGATCGTATGCCTTNGCCTTGAATGCCTCGTAATCACCATGGAAGTCTTGAATGTTCCCCTGAGGNGAAGTAAATGGATGATGTCTTGCCACGTAGCGCTTCTCTTCTTCGCTGTATTCAAAGAGCGGGAAATCTACAACCCACAAGAACTTGAATTGGTCCTTCATAATAAGATTATATTTTTCTCCAAGATAGAGCCGGAACCTACCCATGATCTCATTTACTTTGCTTCGTTTATCCGCCATAATGAAAACCACGTCTCCGCTTGAGAGGCCAAGCCTTTCAATCATTGCCATCTTTTCATTATCGCTTAAATATTTGACTATAGGTGACTGTAACCCATCGTTGTCTTTCCGTATCCAGATAAGCCCACCAGCACCCATTTCCTTTGTGATTTCCACCGCTGTGTCGAGATCTTTTCTCGACAATGTTTTGCCTTTCAGCACAATGCCCTTAATGGCTCCACCTTCATCGATTGTTTTCTTAAACACTCCGAAGCCAGTTTCTTGAAAGATTTCGGTAATCTCTTCCATGGGAAGTTCAAAGCGGAGATCGGGCTTGTCGCTTCCGAATCGCTCCATGGCTTCCCTGTAGGACATTCTCATGATGGGTATCGTAAGGGCTTCACCGCGTAAAGCTTGGTATATGGCAGCCACAAGACCTTCGCAGAGTCCAATAACATCATCAACATCAACAAAGCTCATCTCGATGTCGACCTGAGTAAACTCGGGCTGTCTGTCTGCCCTCAGGTCCTCATCCCTGAAACATCGGACAATCTGAAAGTAACGGTCAAACCCTCCGATCATGAGTATCTGCTTGAAAAGCTGCGGGGACTGGGGAAGGGCGTAAAAGTTTCCTGAATTCTGCCTGCTCGGTACAATGAAATCCCGTGCACCTTCAGGTGTGCTTTTCGTCAGAAACGGAGTTTCGAATTCGTAAAATCCATTGTTTGCCAGGTAGTCCCTGACCACCTTGTAGGCTTTGCTGCGTTCCAGAAAGACCCTTTGAACAAGGGGCCTCCGCATATCAAGGTAGCGGTATTTAAGCCTGAGCGACTCATTGACGTCTTCTTCGTCCAGTTGAAATGGTAACGCCTTACAGGTATTCAGGACCTCAAAGGAAACAACATACATCTCGACCTCGCCGGTAGGTATGCCTGTATTCTCTGTTCCTTCCGGACGCATTTGTACTCTTCCTGTAACCTTTATGACATATTCCTGTTTTAAGTCGCCTGCCCTTTCATGGGCCTCAGGAGAAATATCGGGTGAAAAAACAACCTGGAAAATCCCTGTAACATCTCGTAAGTCAACAAAGATAAGCCCGCCATGGTCACGCCTTCTGAAAATCCAACCGGATAACGTGAGTGTACTCCCGATGTCAGCCTTTGAAACTCTTCCGCAATATTTATCTCTCAAGGTCTACCCCCGTAAAAAGTCTATTATTATATCTATTACCATCGGCTCAAGTCAAGGTTTACCTTGTAAAATCCAATAACAACACGTAGCATAGAGTAATTGAGATTATCTGGAATTATTCATAAAAAAACTGCAGGCGGGTAACTCGCTATCATTTTTTAAAACTTAACACAAACCCCTTGATTTCATACTCAGGAAATTATGGCGGGTAATAATNATATGGTCCAATACTTCAATTCCCATTATTTTTCCGGCTTCCACCATGCGACGAGTGAGCCTAATATCTTCCTCNGATGGTTCGATGTCATCTGAGGGATGATTGTGCACGAGGATCACTGACGAAGCGCTCCTCTGAATAGCTTCCTTAAATACCTCCCGAGGATGTACCAGGCTTGCATTGAGTGTGCCTATGGAGATTGTAATGATGCCTATGACCTTGTTTCGTGTATTGAGGATAACCAGTTTAAAATGTTCCTTTGCCTTGTCCTGGATGGTTGCTCTTATGGCCTTTACCAAAGTTTGGGGATTATTAACGGTGAATTTAGGGATGTCATTCTCAAGGACCTGCCGTTTTGCTAGCTCAAAAGCAGCTTGAATCTGTGCCGCTTTTGCAANGCCAACACCATGTATCGCCGATAGTTCTTCAATGGTCGCATTACTCATTCCGTGAACGCTACCAAACCTGTTTATGAGTTCCTGAGCAATATC
>JGI20214J51650_10003049_pt1 | contig 10509 bp, 10 predicted proteins | sample WetSurMetagenome_FD_51650 | JGI IMG/M metagenome (IMG submission 51650)
TTACCGGATTATTGAGCCGGTGCGCCAGCAGTACCCCCAAAGCCACCATCGCCGCCACTACCGATGCGTCGACCAGCGGTGTCGGAAGATTCGGCCAGCGCAACCCCGTCATGCTGCGGAAGAGTTCGATATGCGGAGCCAGGAAGAAGATGACCAAAAACAGGCCCAGGTGAAAAACATAACCGCTGATATAGGTCACCGGATCGCGCTTCAACATCCCTTCCGCCGGTAATGACCGGGTTAATACGGTGCGCCAACCGCTGCCGGGCGAGTTGGCGCGAGGCTTGGAAAGATCAGCTTTGCGACCGAGGCTGAATATCTCGAACAGGCGCAATACGACACCTGCAGCAAACAACATCAACGCCCAGTTCAACGCATTGCCGCGCGCGAAAGTCAGAAGTTCAAGATGGTTCATTTTCCCTCCCGCGCTAAATCCTGCACCGTCACTGTTTCGTGAGATGCTTTGGCCGCAGCCTTGGTCGAACGGTTGTGCCAGGTGATGACCACACCGGCAGCTGCGCCGGCTGCGATGGATGCACCCAGCATCGCAGTTGTTGCCGAGACCGGCATCGATAATGCTTTGTAGAATGGACCTGCGTCCCAGAACTTCGGCTCCGAGCAGCCGATGCAGCCGTGACCGGATTCGATGGGGAAACTTGTACCGTCATTCCACTTCGTCGTCGCACAGGCATTGTGCGTCACCGGCCCCTTGCAACCGAGCTTGAACAGACACCAGCCGTTCCGCGCTGCTTCATCGTCGAAAGTCTCCGCGAACTTGCCTTGGTCGTAGAATGGACGGCGATAGCAACGGTCATGGATGGTCTCGCCATAGAAAGATTTGGGCCGACCCAAATCATCCAGCTCGGGTATGCCGCCGAAAGTCAAAAAATGCGCCAGAACACCAGTCATCACCACCGGGATCGGCGGACAGCCTGGAACATTGATGATGGGTTTGTCCTTGATGATGTCGCTCACCGAAACCGCGCCTGTGGGATTAGGATCGGCCATGGGAATACCGCCGTAAGTCGCGCAGGTTCCCACCGCGACGATGGCTGCCGCTCCTTTGGCGGTTTCCACCAGCATATCGTGATTGCTGATCCCGGCGATGACGGAATAGCCGGGATTGCCCATCGGGATCGAACCGTCGACGATCAACAGATACTTTCCATCATTATCTTTCATCGACTGCAGGCGGGCATGTTCAGCAGCCTCTCCGGAAGCGGCCTGCAGCGTATGGTGGTAATCGAGGGAGATCATGTCGAAGATCAGATTTTCAAGCGTCGGTGAATGCGAGCGCGTGATGGATTCGGTGCAGCCGGTACATTCCTGAAACGAGAGCCAGATCACCGATTGCCGTCGCGCCTTGCTGATGGCCTCTGCCATCACACTGGCCATCGCCGGAGGCAGCGCCAACAACGCTGCCAACGAGCCACAGTACTGGAGAAACTCGCGGCGGGTAACCCCGCGTTGCGCCAAACCTTCCCCCACTGTTCCGGGCAATATTTCCGTTTGCTGTTTATTCTTCATGTCAACTCCCTGCGTTCAATGAACCATGGAATGCGCGAGCGCTTTCGCGTGACCGATTTTGTTTGCTTAATTCACCCCATGAGTCTTTGTTGTGATTGAGCTCCTTGTGAAACGTCCGATGATTTCAGATGCAGTGCTGCAGACTTCCGGCAGAGCCGCTGCGACCGATGGTGTCAGTGTATCCCCCCACCCTACGAAAGCGGGCTGAACACCTATCAGGGCGCGCTGTTTCGGCCAGTATCCGGTCAGCAGCGAGATCGCGCGCAGATCGAGCAGCCCCACTTCATGTACGCTGCTCTTCCGATTTTCACCGAGGAAACGATCCATTTCTTCGCCTTCGAAACTGTGCATCGTGCCGGGCAATTCACCCAGTTCGGCCGCATCGATCACCAGCAGTGCGTCGCATTCGCTGATTGGTACAGCCAGCGTAAAAGACAACGTACCACCGTCGATAAAATCCATGTCCGTGCTCGTGCCGAATCGTGTTTCCAGTTCGTTCATGGCAACAATACCCACCCCTTCATCGGCGAGAAGAGTGTTACCAATTCCCAGAACAAGTATCCTCATGCTGTCTGCTCCGGCTTGAACGGCAGGGACGGGGCAATGTCAGGCAACATTGATGTGGTTGAAGAAGAGGGGAAGTAGGCATCCAGATTGGTCTCACCCTGCAAAGCTGCAGCAAGACCATCGAGCGCCAGGTTAATCTCGTCGGCATGTTGAGGAGTGATTATTTCGCGAGCCTGACCCAGAGTTGCGTATACCCAATCGCCGGGAGAAAGCGCCTCCAGCAAAAGCGCATTCAGCCGTTCACGTCGACCGCGTCCTTCGCACCAGGCGAATGCACCGTCGATTTCGATAACATGCATGGGTATGCCAATACACATATTGAATATCCTATCAGCTATCCGTGATGATGACATGACCCATATGGGTAAGACTAACGTCTCAATCGTATCCGGATAAATTTCCGAGGCGCATATTCTCTTATTCGCGATCAAGAGTTACCATCCGGTTGGCATTCTGAAACGAGTCGGAATCAAAATAACATGAGAGAAATAGTGCGGTATTATCAATATGACATCAGTTGTATCCATATTACTCCCTTGTTTTCGACATTGCCCATTAGTGGTGAAATCCCGACGTAACTCAAAACTGCACGACATCCGGGAATCCACCAAGCCGAAATAGCCGGCTGTTTGGAATAAGGCTTGATGCCTGAGAATCAAAGCGCGATATGCGACACACAAAAGAGAAAGAGAAGGAGAATTCAATGTTCAAACTGCCGATGGTAATCATCTATATGATCATCGCTTTTAACATCACGGCGTTTACCGCGGTATTGCTATTAAATGTGCTGATCATCAATTCACTCACCGCCAAAATCATTGCATGCTCGTTAACAATAGGCGCCTGGACTCTGGCATATATTAACCGGGACAAGGTCGTTACAATATTTTGAAAAAAAGTCCGGGCAGGCCAGCCGTGGTTGGTAGTGCATTCAATGGAAAATAGAAGGAGATAAATCATGAATCCGATTGCTCAGGCGTTCGGCATAGGAATCGTTCTAGGCATCATTCTGTTTTTTGTACTTGCTCGTGCCGGCTTGATTGATAAGCTGCTTATATCAATGGACAAATGGTTCAAATAGTGTGTATCGCCACATGAGCACATTCCCCGCGCACTAGTCTTGGTGCATCAGTGATACAGCAGTAAACGTTGCATTTTATTCGGCCTGAGGGGTAGATCATGCGCGTCGCGATTATCGGTTCCGGACCTTCCGGCTTCTACGCTGCAGAGGCTCTCCTGAAACGCACCGACGCAGTAGTACATGTCGACATGTTCGACCGTCTTCCAACCCCGTATGGCCTTGTACGTGGAGGCGTCGCACCAGACCACCAGAATATCAAAGCAGTCACCCGCGTTTATGAAAGAACCGCTGCACGCCCGACATTCAGGTTCTTTGGAAATGTCCGCCTCGGAACGGACATAACGGTGGATGATTTGCGCCGGCACTACCATCAGATCGTCTACGCCGTGGGCAACGAGGCCGACCGTCGGCTCGGCATTCCCGGAGAAGGCATTCCGCGCTGCACTCCCGCAACAGTCTTTATCGGCTGGTACAACGGGCATCCGGACTATCGTCATGCAAAGATCGATTTGTCGGTATCGCGCGTTGTGGTGGTGGGAAATGGCAACGTGGCCCTGGATGCCGCACGGATCCTGCTGCGAACACCCGCCGAACTCGAAAAGACAGACATTGCCGCACACGCTCTGGACGCTCTGCGCGACAGCCGGGTACGCGAAGTCTTCATTCTCGGCAGACGCGGCCCCGAGCAAGCTTCATTCACGGCGGCCGAGCTTGAAGAACTCGGCGAGATGGAGGATGCCGAACCGATCGTTGCACCAAGCGAACTTGCAGGCCTGGTTATCCCGGAAGCTGCGCGCAACAAGCAGCAACAGAGAATTCTTAAAATTCTCCAGTCCTTTGCAACGCGGCAGGCCAATGTGAAATCCAGAAAGCTTCACCTGCGGTTCCTTCTTTCCCCGACAGAGATATTCGGCGGTCCTGATGGAGGTGTGTCAGGCCTTATACTCGAAAAGAACCGACTTGAGGTGCAAGCCGACGGTACGGTCACCGTACGCGGTACCGGCGAAACTGAAGTCCTCGATATCGGCATGGTGTTACCTGCAATCGGATTCAGCGCCGAGCGGATCGCAGGTGTTCCCTATGACGAAAAGGCGCGAATTGTTGCCAACGAGGATGGTCGGGTCATCGACCCCGTCACCCGCTCTGTAGTTCCCAATGAATATGTCGTCGGCTGGGCGCGCACCGGACCGCAAGGTCTTATCGGGTCGCATAAGGCCGCATCAGCGCATGTTGTGGCACACATGATCACCGATGGCGCAGGGCTGGCAACCCGGGTTCTGCCAGACCGTGACGCGATCATCAATGTGTTGCATAGGCAGGGAGTGCAAATAGTCTCTTTCGATGACTGGAAACAGCTCGACGATGTGGAGATGGCACGTGGGGTGCGGCGTGACGCTCCGCGCGACAAAATTGTGGATGTAGAGGCGATGCTCGCGATCCTGGGCCAGCATTGAGCATTGCCCGATCCACAGAACTTGCACTGCATCCGTTTTGGCAGTCTATCAGACCGGTTTCGGTTTCCGCTGCTCAGGCCGAAGCCGCGGCGCGAGCAGCACATCGCCCGTATCCGCATCGATCACTTCTCCATTCGCATTCACCAAGGGTAGCTCGCTATCGTTCCAGCCCCGCACTCCGGTCTTAAGAGAAGCCACATTGGTAAAGCCCATCCGCATCAGCGTATCGGCTGCCAGTATCGAACGCTTTCCGGACCGGCAAATGATCACGATCTCCTGTTCGCGCCCGGCCACCAATTCTGGCACAGTTTCGTCGTAATCCCATTCGCAGGACTGCTCCAGTACTCCACGCGGCACGTTGACAGAATCGGGAATGCGCAACATCGCGAACTCCGACGGTTCGCGTATATCCAGCAGAAGCGGTTTGCTGCCTGAGGCAATCGCCCTGCTCAAATCCCATGGCATGATCTCTTTCACATGGGCAATTACTTCCGCAATCAAGTCGTCATAGCTTCCCATTCCGCGTTTCTTCCTTTTTTGATTTGACCTAATGCAGTGTGGCCAAAATAAATTGAATTATCTCCGACATACTCGGGTTAAAAAAGCAGTGAAAAAAAGTATGAACCAGCTCAGGGAGCATCCGTTCCAAATACTTCATGGCTAGTCTTCAAAAACCCGGGCGGATGGATTTGAAATGCATTCCATTCCGGCAATGGCTGTAATGAATCTCTGGCGTATCCGCAGAATGAGTCGACAACCGTTTTGGAATAATACCGAACAGCAGTCGAATCAGGAGCCAAAATAACTGTCATAATCGGCCCTTTGTTTTATTGACTGGGAAAAACATTCAGCACTCAACATAACATATTGATTAATATGCGATGATCTCAAATTTATTTATGGATCTTAAAGCCCGCCACTGTGAAAATGGCATACCGGTTCAATTCCGGTCTTGGGCGCCAAACTGATGTCAAGCAAACTTAACCCCACGCAACGCGAAGCAATCAAATATCTGGATAGTCCCCTTCTGGTGCTGGCCGGAGCCGGTAGCGGCAAGACTCGCGTCATCACACACAAGCTTGCCTACCTCATCGAGGATTGCGGCTATTCGCCGCGCAACGTGGCCGCCATCACTTTCACCAACAAAGCCGCAAACGAAATGCGAGAGCGCGTCGGGAAGCTGCTGAACGGACGCGATGCCAAAGGCATGACCATCAGTACCTTCCATGCGCTGGGCATGCAGATCCTGCGCGAGGACGGACCGTTGCTCGGCTACAAGAAGCAGTTCTCCATCTTTGATAGCGCCGATACGGGAAAGATCATCGGCGAGCTCCTGGGTAGCCCGGACAAGCAGGAAATCCGCACTGCGCAGAGCGTGATGTCGAACTGGAAGGCCGCCTTCCTCACGCCGCAGCAGGCTGAAAGCCAGGCCGAGACCGAAGAGCAACAGCGTATCGCCCTGCTCTACGCGCGCTACCAGGAGACGTTGCGCGCTTATCAGTCGGTAGACTTCGACGATCTCATCCGCTTGCCGGTGGAACTGTTCAAGGCAAATGCGGAAGCGCGCCAGCGTTGGCAGCAGCGCTTCCGCTACCTGCTCGTCGACGAATATCAGGACACCAACGATTGCCAGTACCAGATGATGAAGCTGCTGGCTGGCGACCGCGCGGCCATCACGGCCGTGGGCGACGATGACCAGGCCATCTATGCCTGGCGCGGCGCCAGCACGGCCAATCTGCACAACCTGCAGAAAGACTATCCCACCCTGCGCGTCATCAAGCTGGAACAGAACTACCGTTCTTCCCAGCGCATCCTGCAGAGCGCCAACCACCTCATCAAGAACAACACCAAACTGTTCGAGAAAAACCTGTGGAGCGAACACGGACCCGGCGACCCGGTACGCGTGTTCGCGGCGAAAGATGAGGAGAACGAAGCGGAATCCGTCGTGCTGCGCCTGCTCGCGCACAAATTCGAGAACCGCACCCGTTTTGCCGATTACGCCATCCTTTACCGTAGCAACCACCTGTCGCGCGTATTCGAGGAGCAATTGCGTACCCACAAGGTGCCCTATACCGTCAGCGGCGGCACTTCATTCTTCGATCACGCCGAGATCAAGGATCTTACCGCCTACCTGCGTCTGATCGCCAACCCCGACGACGATCCCGCCTTCATCCGTGCGATCACGACGCCCAAGCGCGGCATTGGCAACAGCACACTGGAAAAATTGGCGACACATGCCGGCTCGCGCAATGTCAGCCTGTTCGAGGCAGCATTTGACGGCGAAATGGCGCATCATCTCCAGCCGCGCCAGCATGAAGACCTGCTCACCTTCTGCAACTTCATCAACCGCATGCAGGCGCGAGCCGAAAAAGAACCATGCAGCGAAGTGTTGAATGACCTGCTCTCCGCCATCGACTACGAGGCCTGGCTATTCGACAACCACGAACCGCGTCAGGCGGAAAACAAGTGGAAGAACGTGCTGGATTTCACCGGCTGGATGAATCGCAAATCCGAAACAGACGAGAAGACCATGATTGCGATGACGCAGTTGATTGCGCTGCTCAACCTGCTCGAATCGCGCGAACAGGAAACCGATGCCGTATCGCTTTCCACTCTGCACGCCGCCAAGGGGCTGGAGTTCGGCCACGTATTCCTGGTCGGCGTGGAAGAGAACATCCTGCCGCACGAGCGCAGCGAATCGCCGGAGCAGATCGAGGAAGAACGCCGGCTGATGTACGTCGGCATCACCCGCGCGCAGCGCTCGCTGCAGATCAGCTACTGCACGCGGCGCAAACGCGGCAAGGAATTCTCCGGCTGCGATCCCAGCCGCTTTATCGCTGAACTGCCGCAGACCGATATCGTCTATTCCGGCGTGGTAGCAGTGGGCAATGCGCCTGCGGTCACCAAGGATGAAGGCATGGACAAGCTGGCACGGCTGAAGGCTATGTTGAAATGAACCATCATATGTCCTGAGCCACAGCCCGTGGCCGTGCGTCGTTCATTGAACCTAGTGCAAATGATACAGATCCAGTTTGCGCAGTTTGGGTGCCAGAAAAGCGGTAGTCGAAACGACAACCAGCGTCATGCTTCCGCCAAAGATGACCGATGGAACCAAGCCCATCAGCCGTGCAGCCAGGCCCGACTCGAACGCACCCAGCTCGTTGGACGAGCCGATGAATATCCCGTTGATCGAAGCGACACGGCCGCGCATCGTATCCGGCGTTGCCAGCTGCATGATGGTGGTGCGCATGACCACCGACACACCATCGCAAATACCGGACAGCATCAGCAGCAGTGCCGCAAGCCAGAAGTAGCTGCTCATGGCGAATGCAACGATGCAGACGCCAAATCCGGCCACTGCCGCAAACAGCCAGCGCCCGGCATGTTTATTGATGGGATGCCTTGCGAGGAAGATGCCTATCATGATGGCTCCGACAGCGGGAGCGGCACGCAGGATGCCCAAACCTTCCGGACCGTAGTGGAAAATCTCCTGTACGAAAGCCGGCAACATGGCGACCGCGCCGCCAAACAGCACCGCGAACATGTCCAACGCCTGCGCTCCCAGAATGATCTGGTTGCCGAACACAAAGCGCAATCCTTCTCCTATGCTGGAAAATATGGGGGATGCTTTTGCGGAAGGCGGTTCCTTGATACGCAAAGACAGCAAAGTCAGGGCCGCACTCATGGCCAGAACCGCGGATACCGCGTACGCACTCGTCAGGCTGGCCCACGCGACCAATGCCCCGCCGAGCGCCGGTCCTGCCACCAATCCTAACTGGAAAATCGAACTTCCGACCCCGGCAGCACGTGCATATTGATCCCGCGGCAATGCCAGCGCGAACAGCGAGTTGTATGAAGGACTGATGAACGCGCGCGCCACTCCGCCGCAGGCAATTGAGCCGTAAATCCACAGTACGGAGGCCTTCAACGTCATAAAGGTCGTGGCTACCAGCGCCAATGCATTCAAACTCGTCAGCAAGCCGGCCAACACACCGAACTTGCGCCGCGAATGATGATCGACCGCATAGCCGGCGAACAATGCGCAGCTGAAATACGGTATCACTTCGGCCAGGCCGATAAGCCCGAGCGCCAGCGCATCGTGTGTCAGTTCATAGATCTGCCAGCCAACCACGACCGCAATGATCTGGTAGGCGAGAACAATTTGAATCCGGAAAGCCAGTAGCTTGAGAAAACCGGGATTGCGCAAAGGGTGCATCGGGGATGAGGAAGAAGATTGAAGCATATGTCAGTTCAGCAGATGGTCTCGTCATCCCACAAAGTATTCAAGTAACGACTGGCCTTTGCCTGTTTGATGGCGTTCACCCCAAAAATTTGGCGGGCTTAAATCTATTTCCCACTCGTCATATGCTTATATATCGCTTCCGCGGTCTGTTCCAGAAGCGCAACGTCCAGCACGCCGATGCATTGTTCCGCGACTTCGATGCCGTCCAGCACACTGGGGCGTTCGGCTTCCGTTAACTCCCATAGGTCGGTCGAATCGCCCCGTCTGCGCACCTCGATCAATGTCAGGATGGCGGCATCCAGGGTTTCGATGGCATTGACGATCTGGGTATTCTTGTTCTCGAGAGCGGTGCGGACGACCGAGAGGGCGGTCGCCAGGCGCGAGAATGCAGTGACGGTGAAGCGTCCTTCGCATGCAGCTTCGTACGGCAGGTGCATGTCCATCGCGTAAATATCTTTCAGTCCTTGCGTGACCGGAATCCGCAAAGGAGGACGTTTCTTGTTCATTCTATACAAACCTTCCAGATAATTTTTTGCTTTACGGACTTTCCTGTTTCGCTACAGGAATATATCAGACAAGTAGGCGTTCGATTCAGTGCCAGAATTCCTTTTGTGCCGCGTATCGATCCCAGGCTTTGCGGAACTCTGCAATGCGTTCGGCGTAGTCGTGTTCCATCCATCCGCATACAAGCGCGAGTGTATCGTGCCGTGCGGCATTATCCAACTCTGCCAGCAGGCGTCGCGCCACTGCAATGTCATTCAAAATACCCAGGATATCCTGCAATTCGGTCAATACCGTCAAGTAGTTGCCTGACTTCGAGCCGGGAAAAAAGGCACCGAACATATCGATGCTGTACCGGAACTTTTTGCAGGAAATGCGCAATGCATGAAGTTGTGCAGGATCTTCACAAAGCAAACCCGCGCCATGCACAAGGACTTGCTTGCTGCGCTTATCCAGGATCCGCGTGGCGAATTTCTCCAGCGTAGCGTCGGACCCGGCCGACTGCAGACCATGCATCCACGCGCCAAAGCGCAGCAGCAAGCGTTGGAAATCCTGTGAGGCAAGACTGGCCTCCATTCCGGCACGCTGGTGTTTGCGCGCCCGTTCAGACGCATTGAGCACTTCCCGCAGCCCGCCATGATCAGGCAATCGGGCAAGGATAGGTGCAAGCGTTTGAGTGACGAATACATCCCATTCACGCGAACGCCCCAACTCCACACATAGTCTCGTCACCTGCAAACGCAGAGCCGCCAATTCGGTGTCGTCGGGCCGATGTCGCTGGGCGATGGCGAGCGCCACGCGCAAGCGTCGCAGCCCGACACGTACCTGATGCAGATACTCCTCGTCCAGTTTCAGCAACGCACCCGGCACGTTGGACTGCACATGAGCCAGGAATGCGCCGATCAGACTTTGAAGGGCACCGGTGACAGGTTGGGATCTTTTCAGGGTCGGGAATCTGACCCTGCTTATCGACGGCTTTGCACCGGAAAACAGCAGATACCCGTATTCCGCCTTGCTGGTGTGTTCGACATCCAGCGGCACGACCTCGAGCAGGGCCAGCGCCAATTTGAACAGTTGCAGTGGAGATCCGGATTTCAGTTCGAGTTCCAGTTCCGAGATCGGGCAGGTTGACTGTC
>JGI20214J51650_10003050_pt1 | contig 10508 bp, 12 predicted proteins | sample WetSurMetagenome_FD_51650 | JGI IMG/M metagenome (IMG submission 51650)
GATCCGACACCGATCTTCAATTTATGGCTTTCCTCGTCCAACTCCAATTGTACCGTCTCACCCTTGTCAGCCATGCTTAGAACATCGCTTAAGCGCACAAGNTCAACGCCTATCTCNCCATCGTCTGCCTTGAAGAACTCGAAGGCTTCCGCACCGATTTTTAGCGANACCATGGCCACATTTGCAGGGTCTACGGCCTTTAGTTCTAGCCCTTTCTCCGATATGGAGAACTTTACTTCGTCCACTAAGGAAGAGACGGATTCGATTGCATCGCGCAAAGTTTCTGCGTTGATTACTGCCTTAAACATCCTTGTGCCTCCTTGGAGAAGACAATTTAATATTTAATATACTTAATCCTAGTCGTATTCCCGCCAGGTCTTATTGCATTTGACGCAGCGGAAGAACCGCACCTCGCTCTCATCCGCAGAGCGAAGCTGGCGCAGCCACCAATAAGCGACTTTGTGGCCGCACTCAGGACATTTGGCATTGGTCGTTGGCAGACCTGACGACTCTTGCTCCAGGACTGGTGTTATGCGTTCAAGCTGTTTGGTCTTGCTTATCATGGACTCGCCCACGGCTTTGGGCATTTTAAAGCCGCATTTCCGGCAAACCATCATGCCCTCTTTTGGCACCATAATGCTTTTGCATTGGGAACAAAATTCCATTGGCAGGGAGTAATCCCTCGTCATATTAAAGTTTGCCAGTGCAGTATTATTGGAAATCTTTGAGGCTTATTATGAGCACGGCGATAAATGTGATCTGCGTTGACCGCCTGGGAATGCTTCGCGATATAGCCGGCGTCGTGGCAAAACGAGGCGGAAACATCGTCTATACACAACAGTTCGTGATAGAGCGAGGCATAAATGAGGGAAAGGCATCGGTCTACATGGAGATCGATGGAACTGAGGAAGCCATGCAGAAGATGGTGCAGGATCTTGAGTCCCTGGAATCCATCCGCGAGGTCTCCATTCATAAACCCTTTGAAAAGATCTACGGATCTCGAGTGATAATAATCGGCGGAGGGGCTCAGGTGGCTCAGGTTGCGGTCGGTGCCGTAAACGAAGCCGATCGCCATAATCTTCGCGGGGAGAGAATCAGTGTGGACACCATCCCACTGGTCGGCGAAGCGGCCATTGCAGATGCCGTAAGCGCAGTCTCTCGCCTTCCCAGAGCCTCTATTCTCGTTTTGGCCGGAGCGCTTATGGGTGGGCGCATAACTGCAGAGGTGAAAAATCTTCAGGCTGAAGGCATCCCGGTCATAGCCCTGAAGATGGCAGGATCGGTTCCTGAGCAGGCCGATCTGGTGGTAACCGATCCCATCCAGGCCGGCACCTTTGCGGTAATGCATGTGGCCAGCACCGCGGTGTTCGATATTAGGCGAGTTCGCGGCAGGGAGTTCTAGCTCTTCAAGATCGAAGAGATGTCCTTTAGCTTATCTCCATCAAAGAGATCCTCAACGGTGTAAAACCTATCTTCTACCTGCAACACGGGTGCCGCCAATGTGAAAACNCCATTGACCCGCAGCTCAGTGAGCGCTTTGGGGGNGGCCATGTCAAGGACCTCGAACTGCACTTTCGTTTTGGATAGGGNCATTTTTAGCTGTTCGCATTTGGGACAGGAATTAGTCGAATACACCTTGCACTCCAATCGGATCACTCCTTTTAGAATATGAAAGCCATTTTTATGGGTCTATCGATTCGCGGGCTTTGGTCTCCTATCTCGGATCCCAAATTTCCTCGATTATCCTTTTGCCTAATTTTGCGGTAATATTTCCCGAATCTATCTCAAGGTTATCGGATATGATTTATCAGACCAAATGGCATATCCGCATTGTACGGCGCGCAAAGCGCACTCAGTGCAGCAGGAGAAGTTGGCCACGAACTCCTCGCCATTCATCTCATGATCGAAAACCTGGGAACAACTAAATCCGGAAACCCTTCTGTAGTCGAAGCCCTTGCAGAACTCATGATCTTCCACCTCGGAGGGACGATCTTCCATGATCCAAGATCTGGGAAGCAGCACAGGGAAGGTGGCCAGATTCATGCCGCACCCGCAAGGTCCGTAAACATCTTCCATATCTTTGTATATCACAGCTTTACATGTAAATTCGCTCATCATCCTCTCCTATCTTTGCGGAGATGTCCCTGCAACCTAATAATATTTCCTGTTTGTTTAGGTTGATTTCAAGTTCATCAGAAGGTTTTTGGGCTGAATAGATCCAAATTCAGTTTTGAATTTCTCAATAAATTCGAAATAGGGCATTTTCTGTAGCTAAATTCAGCATGGGCAGAAGAACATAGATTATCATGANATTGGGGGCATTTGCTCTGCGAAAAATATATATGCGGTACTATAAGAGGATAATAGGTATATTTAGGCTTGTAGCTCCGGAAGGCTCGATCTTTTGAGCTTTTCGGGGCAGCAAATTCGATTTCAAAGGTGGAAAAAGAATGCCGATACTTCCTGTTGCCCCCGTAAGCAGGCTGATCCGCGAGGCAGGGGCCAAGAGAGTGAGCGAAGGCGCGAGGGATGCGCTGGCGGAGGTTCTGGAGAGCTATGGCCTAGAAGTGGCCCGCGAGGCCGTGGGCTGGGCAAGCCATGCCAAAAGAAAGACTGTCAAGTCGGAGGACATCAGGGAAGCGGTCAAAAGAGTTAAACCTCCTGCGATCTCTGAAAGATGATCGATGGCAAATGATAATTCTCCGGGGCTAGACTACCGCGCCCTGGGCCTTGTATGCGGCATCGAGATTCACCAGCAGCTTGATACCGCATGTAAGCTCTTCTGCGGCTGCCCCACAAGGCACAGAGAAGTAGACGAATCCAATAACGAATTCTTCAGATATCTTCGTCCTTCGAGAAGCGAGCTGGGGGAAATTGACCGCGCTGCATTAGAGGAGGTGCTGGTGGCGCGCAAGTTCCTATATAAGTCCTACGATTCTACCTGCCTCGTCGAGGCAGATGAAGAGCCCCCGCGGGAGATCAATTCCGCTGCCATGGAGACCTCTCTAATCATTGCTCGTCTTCTCTCAATGAAGATTGTGGATGAAGTGCACACCATGCGCAAGATGGTGATAGACGGCTCGAATACATCCGGCTTCCAGCGCACGGCCTACATTGGATCAGAAGGCAGCATTGAAACCTCACAAGGACCTGTGGGCATCGGCATTCTTTGCCTGGAGGAGGAGGCGGCACGTATCGTTGACGACCGGGGCGACAGCCTGGTTTTTTCCCTTGACCGGCTTGGAATTCCACTTGTGGAAATCGGCACCGCTCCAGATATCATCTCCCCCGCACATGCCCGTGAGGTAGCGAAAACCCTGGGAATGATCCTGCGCTCCACGGAAAAGGTGAAGCGGGGCTTGGGAACCATTCGCCAGGATGTAAACGTCTCCATTCGCGGCGGAGCGCGAGTGGAGGTCAAGGGCGTTCAGGAATTGAACCTCATCGACAAGATTGTGGAGTTTGAGGCGCTGCGACAGGTTAGGCTGCTGGAGATAAGAGATGAGCTTCAGCAGCGAAACGCAAGCGTAAACGACCAAATTTGGGATGTCACCACCTCCTTCTCAAATACCACCTCCAAGGTCATCACTCACTCACTCNAAAAAGGTGGAGTGGTTTTGGCTTGTGTTCTGACCGGCTTTGACGGTCTGGTGGGACGGGAGGTTCAGCCGGGCAGGCGTCTGGGCACGGAGTTGTCCGACAGGGCAAAACGAGCCGGAGTAGGCGGCATCTTTCATACCGACGAGCTTCCGGCTTACGGCATAACCGATGAGGAGGTCCAAGCGGTGTGCGGCCTTCTGACTGCAGGCGAGGGTGATTGCGTTGTTATGGTCACCGGCCCCAGGGATCGCGCTTGGAAGGCTATGCAAGCGGTGCTGGTTCGTGCACGTGAGGCTTTAGTATGCGTTCCGGAGGAGACGCGCCGCGCTTTGCCGGATGGGTGCTCTGAGTACATGCGGCCCTTGCCGGGCTCGGCTAGAATGTACCCGGAAACGGATGTTCCATCGGTTATGATAACAGAGCGGATGCTGCAGCGCCTTGTGCTACCGGAACTTTTTGCGGATCGTGCACTGCGATTCGAGAGAGATTATGGATTGAACGCCGAGCTTTCCAGGGTCATGGCCGCTTCTCCCAATTACCAGCTCTTCGAGGAGATCGTATCCAGCCTCAAGATTGCCCCATCCATCGCCGTCAGGGCTCTGGAGACCATTCCCATCGAGTTGGCCCGGGATGGGGTGCCAGTCTCCAACCTGACCGATCAGCATTACAGAGAAAGCTTTGCCCTCGTGGCCGAAGGCCGGGTCGCCAAAGAGGGTCTGGGGGATTTGCTGCGCGCACTGGCAGAGCATCCTGAGAAGAGCGCCTTTGAGGTAGCCAAGGACGCAGGCCTGGCGGGCGTAGATGAGGGCGAGGTAGAATCCATAGTGCATAGCGTAGTTGCCGGCAAGGTGGACATGATTCGCTCCTTGGGGGAGCGGTCGGCGGGACCTCTCATGGGATTGGTCATGAAAGAGTTGAGAGGCAAAGCGGACGGTGCTATAGTAAGCGCCATATTAAAGAAGGAAATACAAAATATACTGAATAAGTGAGCCCCGATAAATCCAAGAAGCCGGATATGCTCCTCTGGGAGGAGACGCTCTTTAAGGACAGGGATCTTTTCGAACTAGATCATCTGCCCGAGCATTTTCTCCACCGTGAAACACAGATGAATAGCCTCAAATTCTGCGTGCACCCCGCATTGCAAGGCGGGCGGCCGGTAAATGCTCTTTGTCTCGGCCCACCGGGCACCGGAAAGACAACAGCCATCTTCAAGCTCTTCGAGGAGATCGAAGCCCACTCTTCTCGTGTGGTTCCTGTACATGTCAACTGCCAGATGGACTCCACGAGATATTCCGTATTTTATCAACTCTACAAAAAGATCTTCGGGCATTCCCCCCCTTCAAGCGGCATATCATTCAAGCGCGTCTTCGAAAAGGTTGCCAATCATTGTGCCGAGAAGGACGTGGTCTTGCTGGTAGCTTTAGACGACATAAATTATCTCTTTCCTGAGAAGGAGGTGGATCATGTCCTGTATTCCATTTTGCGGGCCCACGAAACCTATCCCGGGGCTCGGATGGGCGTCATTGCCATCTTAAGCGAGCCCACCCTGAACTACGTGCTTGATCCCAGAGTGGTCTCCGTTTTTCAGGCGGAGGATGTGGTTTTTCCCCTCTATTCTCGAGCAGAGGTCAGAGATATCCTTCACAAAAGAGTTCAATTGGGCTTTTATCCAGGCGTTATGTCGGAAGACGTGCTGGATCTGGTGGCGGATTATGCTGAAAAGTCCGGAGATTTGCGCGTGGGAATAGATCTTCTTAAAAGGTCCGGCCTGTCCGCGGAGAAACGGGCATCGAAAAACATCAGTCCTGAGGACGTACATGGCTCCTACGAACGTTCTCGGCTGGTTCACCTCACCTATGCGCTGAAGTCTCTGAAGGTGGATGAATTGTTGGTATTGCGACTGGCAGCAGGGCAGGATAGCTGCCGCGCAGGCGAATTGTTCAATCGCTTTCACCAGGAGACGGGCGCTGGATACACCAGGTTTCATGAGATCCTCAATAAGCTGGATGCGGTACGTCTCATAAATACCGATTTCAGCGGGGCGGGCGAAAGAGGCAGAAGCCGCATCATCCGAGTGCGCTACGAGCCTGGAGAGATTTTGAGCAGGATTGGTTCATGAATCCCGCAAAAATATCTTGCATAAATGTCCTGCAAATATCTTGCAAAAGGTATCTCTATAAAACCTCGATTCGGTAAATTCTCTATATAGATAATATAGACAAGGGCTTTAACTATGAATGTGGTCAGGGCTCTTGTATGGGTTTGCCCGAGATGCGTAGATATAGAGAGAAATCTATTGAGGCTTTGCTTTTCCTGTGCGCCATCGCTTCCATCTTGGTTACCATTTTGATCTTCTATTTCTTGATCCGCGAGAGTCTCATGGCGTTTGCAGAACTCGGATTTTTCAATCTTCTCTTGGGCACGAAATGGCATCCTGCAGGGGACATCTACGGCATGATGCCCTTGATAGTGACCTCCCTGATAATAACGGTGCTAGCTCTTTTTATAAATATCATCATAGGAGTACCCCTGGCCATTTACCTGGCGGAGTTAGCAGGTCCAAGAAGCAAGGCCATCCTAAAGCCAACCATTGAGCTACTGGCCGGCGTTCCGTCAATTGTTTACGGTTTTTTAGGGGTTATAATTCTGGTTTCTTTCCTGCAGGAACGCCTGGATATGCTTACGGGGAGGTCCATCCTCGCCGGGGCCATTTTATTGGGCATAATGTTCATTCCCTACATAACCACCATCTGTGAGGACGCTCTAAGGGCAGTTCCAAGCGAATTCAAACAGGGATCTTTGGCTTTGGGAGCAAATCAATGGCAAACCATAAGGTATGTGGTCATACCTGCGGCATCATCAGGGATTACCGCCGCCATACTGCTCAATGTCGGAAGCATTATTGGCGAAACCATGGCGGTCCTTTTGGTAGTTGGAAATGTCGCGCGCATACCATCTCCCATTTATGATGTCTTCGATCAGGGGGCAACGTTTACATCTGTCATAGCCGGCGAAATGGGTGAGGTGGCCAGAGGCTCCTTGCATTATCATGTCCTTTTCGCGGTCGGTTTTGTCTTGCTAATAGTCGTCTCCATCTTAAGCATAGTGGCAGATTTGGCCCGGGCCAGGATTCGGAAAAAATTCGGGGGCTACTAAATGAAGACAAATCCCCCCTTGCTAGTATCAATGGCCGCATCTGCAATTATGTTTGTATCATCCATAATTTATTTAGTTCTCCAGCCGAACTGGCATCAAATTGGGCAAATATGGAATGCCTGTCTCATCATTTTGGCGCTGGGAATAATGATCGCATTTTTGATGAAGAAGGATCGCCCGGCCAGCAAGATACCCCTTCTTGCCCTAGATATCTTTTTCTTCTTGGCTGTTTTTTTCTTGTCCGTCTCAGGAGTGCTCAATCCTGAGCTTAACATACATCGGCCTTTGGGGCTGGGTGCATCAATCGGATACGGAATCATATATCCTTCGTTGGTATTGGCAGCCGCAATCTTGGGCATCAAGGACTGCATCAACATTCTCTACGGTTTCAGCGCCAAAGGCAGAGAAGTGCTTATTTTTCTCATCATCAGGTTCTCTGCAGTAATCGCCCTTCTTCTCATGGGCGGGATTCTATTCGTCATCATCTACAATGGGATCGGAGTCATAAGTTGGGAGTTCCTGACAACGCCGGCAAGGAAACTTGGAACGGCAGGCGGCATAAGCACGGCTATAGTAGGCACTTTTTGGATGGTGCTGGGAGCCATGATTGTATCCTCGCCGTTGGGAATCGCAGCTGCTATCTATTTGCATGAATACTCCAAGAGCTTGAGGCTAAATCGCGCCGTCACCATCGCCATAACCGTTCTCAATGGGGTACCATCTGTGGTATTCGGCCTATTCGCCCTGGCCTTTTTGGTTAATCTCTTTGGAGTATCTCTGCTAACAGGCTCCCTAATTCTGGGCCTGATCAATATTCCTATAATCATCCTTACCAGCCAGGAGGCGCTCAAGAGCGTGCCCAACTCACTGCGGGAGGGCAGCATGGCTCTGGGGGCCAGCAAGTGGCAGACCATAAAGAAAGTGGTTTTGCCCTCGGCCATGCCCGGCGTTTTGACGGGCATAATCATGGGCGTGGCCAAGGCGTCGGGAGAGACCGCACCCATCATGTGGACCGCGGTGACTTTTACATCCACGCCGGTGCAGACATATTATGGCGTGATTCCCGATCTATTTCAGCCGGTGAACAACCTTGATTACCATCTGCTTAACCTCATCTACTTCCTGGGAGCATGGGATGTGGAGGCCAATGCCTGGGGAACGGCCTTGGTCCTTATTGCTTTGGTCTTAGGGACCAATATGCTGTCGATAGTTGTGCGAAATCACTATCGAAAGAAGATATCGTGGTAAATGGAGCGGCGTTTAAATTCGGCTGCTTCTCAAATATGTGGCCTCGTGATTTGAACTCTGCAGGTTTTTTCAATTTTTCCCAAAGATGATTGCTCGCTATTTGTCCGCTGGGATCTTCGGTCATCTTGCCGTGTTGAAGACTTGATCGTCTGACTTAGATGTCTGAAGGTCTGTCTGATCCAACGTCCTTGTTTGTCTATTGTTGATATGGGTGCGCTAATTGGGTATATAGATCTATATTTTTTATGGCGGTAAACTTTACATATCTTACAAATATTCTCACTTCGCGGTGAGACTATAAGCAAGCTAATAATTATGCTGCTAATCGCCCTATTTATCGGGTCGATCGCCCCATCCTTGGGGGCAGAGAAAGTAACGGTATCTGGATCGACGACGGTACTACCTTTGGGCGAGGCCGCCGCAGAGGCGTTTAATGCCATGCAAACGGATTGTCAGGTCACAGTAACGGGTGGAGGCACCGGTGCAGGCGTAACTGCGATTGGAGAAGGCCGCTCGAATATCGCTATGGCTTCGAGGGAGGTTACCTCAGACGAAAAGACCAAGTACGGCGATTTGTTCCAGCAGTTCGATATTGGATACGATGGTGTAGTAATTGCCGTAAGCAAGGCCGTCTACGATGCAGGAGTCAAGGAATTGACCTCAGACCAGGTGAAGAAGATCTATGCTGGAGAGACCAAAAACTGGAAAGAATTAGGTGGCCCCGATAAAGAGATCTATGCGGTTGCAAGGGAACAGGGTTCTGGAACCAGGGATACCTTCAACGAAGACATCATGGGAGACAAAAAAGCCGAAACTCCAGGAGTGGGCACAACGGCCATGGGAAGCGCTGAGGTAAAGACCGCATTGGCTGGCAGCGATAGTGCTATTGGCTATTTGGGCTACAGCTATATCAAAGGTGAAGATATTGGTGCCATAACCCTTGATGGTATCATGCCCAGCGTAAATACCATCAAAGACGGCTCCTACAAGCTGCATCGCCATCTCTACTTCTACACCTTCGGAGAGCCAACGCCCTGTGCACAAAAGTTCATCGACTTCGTGACAGGCGCTGAAGGGCAGAAGGTTGCTGAGGAGAACGGATTCATCCCTCTGTAGAGATCAGAAGATCGCTCTTCGATCTCAATTTCCTTTTTCTGAAATATATCTAATAATATTATAAATCGGCGCCCTGCTGAGAAATGCAGGGAATTCGGATTTGTATCCTAAATGGGGTAGTTGTGCGGGGCGGCCAACTAGGTCATCATGCCTGCGGAGCGATCTTCAATTCCGTGGGATTTATATAACGCTATATAATTCGGGCAGTTCGCTATAAATGCTTTTGAAATCCTTTAGCATTTTTGTGCCCTTTTCTGTCGTCTTATATACCACTAACGATCCGTGGAGCGTTTCTATCAAACCGTTCTTGGTCAACATGTCGATGTACGGATTTACAGTTCTGAAGTTGAGATTGGCTTGATATACTATCTTGGTCTTGCTGGCACCTGGCAGGCAGATATCCAAAATCTGGGAAATGATCACATCTTTGCTTCGCTTCATCCTCTTTTCCCTTTTTGAAACCTTTGACTTCTGAGTGGCCCTCTAATGGCCTCTTGTCCTTAGAGGGCTATATTTCTCAATGTCAGCAATATTGTTTAGATCCAAGAAACCATATAAGTCTATCGTAACAAAGATACGGTACAATATTACGAAAGATAAACCCTAACCAGAGATCCTGATTGAGCACGAAGATCTCCAGATTTATCCTTTATATAAATTGTAAAATGAACGGATATTGGACCACACAATATTGCTGTGGCTCAACTGATATGCATGATGAGATAGCATTTGCCTATCTTTGGCCGTTCAACGAGTCAAGTATATAGTTGAAGTTATGTAGCAGATTCATTCCCCTTTCTGTTGTTTCATACCTTATATATTTACCATTCTTCGTCGTTATCAAATTATTCTTCACCAGCAGATCGATGTATGGATTGACTGTCTTAAAGTTGAGATTTGCCTTATATACAATCTGCGTTTTGTTGGCCCCTTCTGTACATATATTCAATATTTCCGAGATAATTTTATCTCTGCTTCTTTTCATATTATTTGCCTCCTCAAAGTACAAATTGCCTCAAGATATTGCGGCTCCTCGCTGTATCGTGTGGGTCAAGCAGTAGCTATGTTATCTCTGTGCCGNGGTGGTTTCGTTGGAGCTGCAGCGATGATTATANAAGGTGGTTACGGAATCTAACCAAAGACGCACAGAGCAAATAAGGGATCGAATGAATCCAATTACAGTCCTGCCAATACTAAATAGCGAAGACCCGATATTGCCGATGTGCTGGTTATATCATCCACAATATTAATTCCTCCTACTCAAAATATAAGTTTATCGGATCANAATTACTTAAGCATGTTATCCNGTGTTTAAATAAAAATTATTTTTAATTAAAACAAAAATCAATCACTCATAGAATTTATTAGATATAAGATTTTCTCAAAAT
>JGI20214J51650_10003051_pt1 | contig 10507 bp, 10 predicted proteins | sample WetSurMetagenome_FD_51650 | JGI IMG/M metagenome (IMG submission 51650)
CCCGCTCTGGCTGATCATGTGGAGACCGATGCAGGCGGAGGCCATGGTACAGGGAGAGCTGGGCGATCATGCCCGCCGGTCGCTGGTTCGTAAGGCTTATCTGTATCTGGCGTTGTTTGCTTCGGTGATCGGCGGCATGGCAACAGCAGTGGCGCTGGTTTACAACCTGCTGCGGGCCATGCTGACCGGCGACACAGGTACGGATTTCGTCAATACTATTCCTCAACATATTGCAATTGCTGTTCCTGTTCGGCGTGGTTCTGCTCTATCATTTGAGAGTTCTACGCGCCGACGGCACATCCACGGCGGATTCGCTGGCGGAACGACAGAAGGAATTTCCGTTATTGGTGATCGATTCAGGGAATGGATTTGTGGACTCGATCCGCACTGCGCTGGCGAAACATGCGCCCAATACGCCGGTGACGGTGACCGCTCCATCCACAAAACCGGATGGGAGTTTCAGCGCCCTCGTATTAAGTGGAAGCGCAGCAATGGACGCGCCAGAGTGGATTCGCGCGTTTAACGGAAACAGGATCGTGGTCCGCGACGATGCGAAGGATCTCATCTGGACGGATGACGCGTTCCAGGCTGCGCAGTCCATCCAGAAGCTGGCCGAAGGGGAGAAACTCCAGCGACAAAAAGCAGGGCGTTCGCCGTGGATGATTGTCGTGTATGTCTTTGCCGTGTTGTTCGGATTCATGCTGCTGATGATGTTGGTAACTTTTGGCATTTCCCTTGTGATGAACGCGGGATTGTAAAGTTGTATAACTTATAATGAAGTAAAATTGAAACATCCATTTGCATCGATCGAGGAGACACGCCATGAAAGTAACTGTCCTTCAAGAGAATCTCGCCCGCGGTCTTGGTACTGTTTCGAAAGCCGTTTCGCCGCGTAGCACTTTGCCAGTGCTTGCCAATATATTGATCGCCACTGACGAAGGACGGCTGCGTCTCTCCGCCACCAATCTCGAGATGGGCATCACCTGCTGGATTCCCGCCCGCATCGATGAGCAGGGCTCGACCACTGTCCCTGCCCGCACCTTCTCAGATCTGGTAGGAACCCTGCCGGGTGACCAGGTTCTGTTGAAGCTCGATCCGTCAACGCAAACTCTGAACGTACGCGGCGGCACATCCACGAATGACATCAAGTGTATCGATGCCCAGGAATTCCCGCCCCTGCCCGTGCCGGATTTGGAGGGCGCTGTGCAGATCAACGTCGGCGACTTCCGCGAGATGATTCACCAGGTCGCTTTTGCAGCATCCTCTGACGAGGCCCGTCCCGTGCTGATGGGTGTACTCGTGCAGGTGGATAAGGATAAGCTGACCATGGCGGCCGCGGATGGATTTAGACTCTCGGTCCGCAAGGCGGTTCTCTCCACGCCGGCGCCGGCTCCCATTTCGGCGATCGTCCCAGCCCAGGCCCTGAAAGAGCTTGCGCGCGTGGCCAGTGACGGAGAGGAGCCGATCTACATGGTATTGCCCAAGGGACGCGGCCAGGTCGTCTTCCGCGTCAAGGATGTGGAAGTCGTCTCGCAGCTGATCGACGGCACCTTCCCCGATTATCAGCAGATCATCCCGCGCTCCTACAAGTCACGGACGCTGGTTTCCACCTCCTCCCTCCTGAAAGCCTGCAAACAGGCCGAGATCTTCGCCCGTGAAGGCTCCAACGTGGCGCGCTTCAACATCAAGTCCGCCCAGGGCGAGCTGCAGCCCAGCGAAGTGGAGATCTCCGCCACATCCGAGGAGACCGGCAAGAACGAAACCATTGTCGAAGCCACCGTGGACGGCAGCGGACTGCTGATCGCCTTCAACGTCAAGTTCCTGCGCGAAGCCCTGGAAGTCATCCGCACCCCGAACGTGGCTCTGGAAACATCCGCGCCCAACGCACCAGGCGTCGTCAAGCCGGTCGGCGATGACCAGTTCCTGCACGTGATCATGCCGATGCATCTGGGTTGAAAGTTTAAACGTTTAAAGGTTGAAGGTTTTAAGGTTTGCGGCGGATGTGCTGTCCGCCGCTTTTATTTTGTATTTCCCCGCTAGGGTGAGGATGCCAGCGGCAGCAGCACCTTGAATATCGCCCCCGCTCCTTCGCCTTCCGATTCTGCCCAGATCTCTCCTTCCTGCGCTTCAATGATCCCTTTTGTAATACTGAGACCAATACCCATGCCGCCCCGCTGGCTTGCATCCGCCGTTTCGACCTGGTGGAACTCTTCGAAGATTTTCTGCAACTGATCCCTGGGGATGCCTCTACCCCGGTCCCGGACCCACGCCAGGGCCTCCTCCCCATTCGGAACGGCACCCACGGTGATTTCACATCCTGGCGGCGAAAACCGGATTGCATTATCCAGCAGGTTCGTAAAGGCCAGGATAGTCTTATGGAGATCCAGATTGACAGTGATGGGCTCCTCCGGCAGCACAAAGGCCAGCTTTTGATCGCGCGCTGCGGCAAACTCCCGGATTCCATCGGCCGCCGCAGTCAGGATCTCCTGCAGGGAAACCCGCTGCGGCTTGAGCACCATCTCATCCGATTTCAGCATGGCCAGGTTGTTCATCTCGTCGAGAAGCGAGCGCATTTTCATGGCCGCGCTCAAAACCTGGCCGGCACGGCTGGAATTCACGCCTCCCACATCCTCCCTCAAAAAGGTCGAGTAGCCAATGATAATTCCCAGCGGAGTCCGCAGCTCGTGGGAGGCAAGCGAGAGGAAGCTGCTCTTCAGCCGGTCTGATTCCCTTACCTGCTGGAGAGCTCTTTTGGTGGCCTGCAGCAGGCGGGTGTTATCGATGGCGATCGCAGCATGTGCGGCTGTCACCGATAACAGTGCGGCATCCCGCTCGTCAAATCGCCCGGCGCGCTTATTTACGGCCTCCAGTACGCCCACCGTCCGTTCCCGGATGGACATAGGGACACCCAGCAGGCTTTTGACTTTGAATTGGATGTGTTCCGAAACCAGGGAATAATGGCGCGGGTCATGCGCCACATCGTTCAGGATCAGGGGCTGGCTGGTGCGAAAGATCGTCCCGGCCAGGCTGCCGTCGATTGGGACAGGCGTCTCTGCCAGCTGGGCGGGGCTCGAGCCTGTTGCCGCGGCGAAGTAGAGACGCGGGTTGCGCTCGTCGTACAGCAAAATGGAGGCGGCTTCGCAGTTCAACAGATCAGCCGCCGTGCTGACAATCATCTCCAGCAGGTCATTCAGGTCGAGTGTGGAATTGAGCGTCATGCTCAACTCCACGAGCCTCTTTAACTGCTGGTAGGGGATCTCATGCTCGCCAAGCTGTCCTGAGCTCATACATAGAGTGTAACGCCCTGGCGGGTCGTCTTCAACCCTACTTTTGTATCTTATACACGATAAACCGGTTGTTCCGCAGGACTTCGTCCAGCGGTAAATTGCAGGCCCCGATTTCCTCGGGCGGGATCTGCTGGTTGGGTCCCACCTTTCGGCTCAGGACCAGGTAATCGCCCTTCAGCATGCGGCTGCATTCCATGCTCATGATGCTGTCACGGTCGGTCATCAGTTTCATCACTCGTGGCTTGAAGAAGACAACCACGCTGCTGGCAGGTGTTTGTTCCTGGATGTATTTGTAGACTTCCTTGCTGTATGGGTCGAAGGGGCCGCTGATGTCACGATCGTTCTTCAGGTTGGTGTACGCCTGTACACTGGAGGTAACAAGGAAGAAGGCGATCAGNAACGACCAGAAGCCATAAAAAACCATCTGCCCCGTGCGGGCTCTTTCCACAGGCAGCTTCCCCAGGGCAAACTTCATTCCCTGGAAGATGAAATAAAAGAAAAGCGGCAGAACGGGAAGGATATAACGCGGTCCCTGCCAGTAGGGATAAGCAATATGCACCATCATCCAGGAGACGAAGAAGATAACAAAAAGCAGGTCATCCCGCCATCGCCGCCAGACGCCGGCCAGGAAGAAAATGACCAGCAGGTAATAGATAAGCTTCCAGCCCAGTCCAACGCCGAAAAACAGGCTGTACACATCGAAATAGCGCAGCGCAAAATCCCGGATCGTCCCGGCGGTCATCCCGGCATACTGTTCAAGGTAGGAACCGCCGCCACTCGGGAACAGCAGGGATGTGATCACGAACAGCAGGATGAATGTACCCATGACGGTAAGCGAATCCAAGACAATTTCCCTGATCGCTGACCAGTCCCTGCGCCNGGCAATGAGATTCACGAACTCCACGAATAGAAAGCTTGCCAGTAACAGGATGCCCGTGGCGCGGATAAAGACCACAAAAAATATGCTTGCCCCGATGGCGATATTTTGCCACGGGCTGCGCCTGCCCTCCCGGGTCAGCAGCCACAGCGACAGCGTGGAAAAAAACAGGAACGGAATATCCGAAAGGATCTGGTCCAGCAGATCGATCATCAGGGGATTGAACGCAAACAGCGCCACGATCAGCAGGCTCTCTTTTTCCGGGAGGCGGTTCCGCATCAATAGGTACAAAACAAAGAGAAAGCCGGCGTAAAGAAGCAAGCCTGGTAGTTTCAATACCAGTGGATGGATGCCCCGCAGTGCATACGCTGGCGCCAGGAGGAGCGGATAGCCCCATGGATAGGCGAGGGGGCCGACATAAGTGGTCGACTCGCGATTGGTGAACGCGCTTGTTTCCATGAACTTGTCCATGGAACCGTTCAAAACGCTTTTGGCCTGCAGGACATACCAGGCCCAATCGTCGCCCCATAAGTGACCGCGCCGCAGAGTCCCTGCACCGAGCAGTATGGAGATGACAATGATGAGGATCAGCAGTCGTTTATGCATGGCCCGATTGTACCTGTTGAATTACAGAACAAATNTGCTATTTTTCACAAATAAAATATCCATCTGATCCCAGATGGACATTCNTACGGATCCTTTGCAGCCGCGGGTGAATTCCGTTTAAGGGAATNGATCAAACCTGCGGCATGGTTCTCATCCGGCGGGCCCGTTCGGTCAGGGGACGCTTGGCCACGATCGTCACCTTTCCGCTCCCGGACGGCGTATACACATTGACCGCTTCCCAGCCATCCGCGCCCCACTCATCCAGCGTCTCCTGGATCAATTCATCCTTTGTTCCCAACATGCCGCCGATCGTTTGGACTCGATATTCCCATTGCTTGATTTCATCTGCCATGTCTATCTCCTACAACTTTGCGATCAACGAGCTGCGATTAAATATGCGCAGCCCAAAATAGATCAGGATCGCATCCACAATCCACAGCAGCGTGCCGATCAAAAACATGGCGCCAACCCCGAGGAATAAAACACCTGTCGCCTGCCCGACGACCAGCGCCAGCACGACGACGACCAGCGAGCCCGTCAGCTGGTAGGCTTCCATGAATGTCTTGACACGCGCCGAGATGATCACTGTGGCAGCGATGCCGAACAGGGCGAAGGCCGGCGTCACCCAGAACATCATCGGCCACCAGGGCGCCAGCGGGAACCAGATGCGGCCAAACAGATTGAAGCTCCCGGCATTGACCACGACGATATAGATCAGGTAGGTCAGCCACGATAATGAGATCGCCGGGATGACCGCCGCCAGGATCTTGCCGAAGAAAAGCTCCCTATCCGTGGCGGGGGAATACAACAGCGCTTCCATCGTCTTACGCTCGCGCTCCCCAACAAAAGAGTCCGCCCCGACCACTGACGAGAACATCAGCGGCATGATCAAAAACAGCGGGGCGAGCATAAAGGCCGTAAAATAAACAGTGAACATTTGTTCTAATTTCAAACCATTGAACATCACCTGGACGGCGGCCGGCAGATTTTTCAATAACACCTGCATGTCCGCGATCTCCTTTTCGATATCTTCCACCGGCATGACCTGCGGCAAGACGGAAAAGATCAGGGGAAAGACAATTGCAAAGATCACCGGAAGGACCACGGCNGGAATCCAGGCTGCTTTATTCTGCCGCACTTCTTTTAAATCCTTAAGGGCAATGGCCCAGATCGAACGCCAGTTCATGATTCACCTGCCTGCAATGTAAAGTAAATATCTTCGAGGGTATAGGCACGGGGATTGACACGCAAAATGGAAGNCCCCTGTTCNACCAGAAGGCGGATCACNTCNGGAATCGCGTCGTCATTTTCAACCTGGACAGAGAGCGTCTCTTGCCTTGCATCCCATTGCGTCTTAAGGATTCCGCGTTGTGNCATCAAAAGTTCCGCCATATCCTTTTCATGTTTCACGTGAAACATAATATCGACCCAGGTGACCGGCCACAGCTTGTGCGCCAGGTCCGTGAGGCTGCCCAGGGCCAGGATCTTCCCATGGTTCATGATCGCGACACGGTCACAAAGACGCTGGGCTTCCAGCAGGTTGTGTGTCGCCAGGATGACCGTCTGGCCGTCGGTGCGGCCCAGGTCCGCGATCAGGTCGTCGACCTGCTGGGCGGCTTCCGGGTCGAGGCCCGAGCTCGGCTCATCCAGGAACAACAGCGGCGGCCGGTGAACCAGGGCGCGTGCCAGCGCCAGGCGCTGTTTCATCCCTTTGCTGTAGGTCTCCACTTTGTCTGCTGCGCGCGAGGACAGCTCGAAGAACGCCAGCATCTCGTCCACTCTGCGGTCCAGCTCCGGCTGGGGCATGTTTTGCAGGGTGGCAAAAAACGTCAGGTTCTCGCGCGCGGACAACCGCTCATAAAGAGCCGGGGTTTCGGTCAGCACGCCGGTCCGCTGGCGGATCGACGCGCCGTCCCTGGCGGGATCCAATCCAAACACACGCGCGCTGCCGGCCGAGGGCGGCAGGATGCCGTTCAACAGTCGGACCGTGGTCGTCTTGCCGGCGCCGTTGGGGCCCAGCAGGCCAAAGACTTCGCCAGGCTCGACGCGGAACGTAATGCCATCCACGGCCTTTTGCTCGCCAAAGGTCCGCTGTAGATCATTGACTTCGATGACAGGATCCATACACACTCCAATGTTTCACGTGAAACAGGGGAGCCGGTGACTGACGGCTCCCCGCAGGTTTCTACGCTTTGATCTCTCTTTGATAAAGAATATAGGAATACACCAGCGTAATCAGCACGGACGCCAGGATGGGGACCATGACGAACCAGATCGCGGCAGTTCCGCCGATGAAGGCGCCCAGGAAGGCCAGCCCGCCGGCGATCATGAACAGGACAGAGCCGACCCGGTGTGTTTCATCCCAGACCCGGTCGCTGGACAACGTCCAGGGCGTGCGGATGCCGATAAAGAAGTTGCGCTTTGCCCTGCGGAGCATGTAACCAATAAAAATGTACAGAATGCCCAGCGCTGGCAGCATGGCATCGCTCATGTTGAAGCNGGTATAGCCCAGGTTCCAGAGCAGGGTCAGGAAGTAGATGTAGAGCATAAAGCCCACGAACAGCACGATGAACAGGTTGAACGTCTCGCGGAATTGGGCGATATTGGCCTTGAGCGGGTCGATGTTCGGGATGGCCAGGAATAGCAGGAACAGGCCGGCAGTCATCAGCGGCATCAGGAACACGCCCCAGAACTTGGACATGTAGCCGTTGACCTGGTCGTTGACATCCCAGTGGGAGGCCATCGGGTCCGGCAGGCGGGGCCACAGGGCAACGCCGACCAGCGTGGCAAGGATGATCAGTACGGAAGCAGCAATAATTGTATTACGGGTACTCATTCGTTTTCCTTCTGGNACCAGGGCATAACGGATTTCCGTCATGCCCCTTGGATTATTTGGTCGTTTCCTTTGGCAGATTGTTCTGGGCGATCGAGACCAGGCCGCTCATGCCGCCGAGGTTCATGGTGTCGACGGCCGAGCTCGGGACGATCACCAGGGCGCCTTTTTCCTTCAGGCCCTCGAAGAGCATGTTCATGGCCCGCAGATGCAGGGCGGTCGGGTTATCCACGTAGGCCAGGGAGGCTTCCGAGAAGGAGGCGGCGATCTGCTTTTCCGATTCGCCCAGGATGACGCGCGCCTGCCGCTCACGCTCGGCTTGCGCCTGGCGGGACATGGCGTCCTCCAGGTCCGGCGGGATGACGATATCCCGGATCTCGACGGATTGCACGGTCACACCCCAGGACGTGGTGCGCTCATCGATAATGCGCTGGAGCTCATCGTCGATGGCTGAGCGNCCGACCAGGATATCGGCCAGCACCATCCGGCCGATGATATCCCGCAGCGCNGTCTGGGCGGCCCAATCGACTGCAGCTTCATAGTTTTTCACTTCGAGTGCCGCTTTCTCGGCATCCCAAACCACCCAAAACAGCACGGCATCCACGTCGACCGGGACGGTATCCTTTGTCAGAGTCTTTTGGGCTGCAAATGGTGTTACCATGACACGGTGATCGATCCAGGATGGGATCGAGTCGATGATCGGTACGATCCAGAACAGACCAGGGCCGCGCAAGGTGCGAAATTTCCCCAGCCGCAACACCACGGCCTTTTCCCACTGGGCAGCGATTTTGAGCCCATACAGAACATAGGCGGCAGCCAACAACAGGACGGTCACGTAGACNCCGATCCAAACGTCAGGAACGGTACCATCCATGACCACTGCGCCCAGGATNGCTAGCGCTAACAGGATGCCAAAGATCGTCCAGGCCAACCCGGGGATATGTGGATCATCCTTTTGTCTCTTCGACGTCGTACTTTTTTCATTCTTATCCATTCTTACATACTCCTTNTTATTCGCTCTCGTTGTCTTCCGATTCTTGCGGATGCTCCCAGGCTTTGAGNTGATCGCTGACCATCCGGTTGATCTCGATCCTGGTGAAATCCAGGCGTATCGCTTCGCTGATGAAGCGGCGTGTCAGGGCTTCCAGGGATTCCCTGCGCAGCTTCTCGGTCACTTTCGGCGGTGGGATCTCCGTGATGTACGTACCGCGTCCTTGCTGGGTCGAGATGATGCGCGCCTCGTCCAACAGTCGATAGGCACGCGCTACCGTGTTGAAATTCACTCGCAGATCCTCGGCCAGGGCACGCACCGTCGGCAGCTGGTCTCCCGGCTTGAGCACACCGGTCACGACCTGAGCCTGGATCTCATTGACGATCTGGGTGTAGATGGGCAGGCCGGAGCGGAAGTCAATTTGGAGGTTGAGTTTCTTATTTGTCATAAATTGTATCNTTGTATCATTGTAATAATTGTATCAATGTCATAATTGTATTCCTGGTGGGATTTTTGTCAAGACCGTACTGTAGTAATGGGCGAAAAGCATCCAGATAAAGTAAAACGCCGCCGAGGACGGCGGCTTGAGCGGGAGATCGGATTCTTTATTCTGCTTTACTGTTTATTTCTGGGAGGCACTGAGGCGTTTGATGGCTTTGCCCAGCCGCTTCATTCCTTCTTCGATCTCGGCCGGAGCCTGGGCAACAAAATTCAGGCGCAGCCAGGGACTGCTTTTTGGTTCCTCCGGAAAGAACGGGCTGCCTGGTGCGAAATCCACACCCTCTTCCCAGGCAATAGGAAGCAGCTCTTCGGAGCTCATATCGTCAGGCAGCGACAGCCAGATAAATAGTCCACCCTGCGGGATCTCAAAATGAACGCCGGTTGGCAGATAACGCTGAATTGACGAGACCATGACGTCGCGGCGCTTCCGGAATATCTGGCACGAGCGATGCAGGTGGGCCTGGTAACGGCCCACAGTAACATAAGCTTCCAACGCATGCTGAATGAGATTCGAGGTCGCCAGCTCATTGACGCGCTTGAAATCGACGAGATAATCATAGATGGGTCCTTCAGCCACGAGAAAGCCCACCCGCAGTCCGGGCATCAGCATCTTCGAGAATGTACTGACATAGATCACGCGTCCACCCGGGTCAAGTGCCTTGAGCGCCGGCTGCGAACGACCTTCGTATCGCAAGTCTCCCACGAAATCATCCTCCAGAATGGGCACGTTATAGCGGTCTGCCAGGACGAGCAACTGGCGGCGGCGGGCACTGTTCAGGCAGGTGCCTGTTGGGTTATGGAAATTGGGAATCGTGTAGATCAGCCGGGGATGGTGCTGCTGCAGCAGTTTCTCCAACCCATCCACCTGCATCCCCTGGTCGTCCACCGGGATGCCCACCGCCTTAAAGCCCAGGGCCCGGAATAGATCCAACGCGCCGGAGTAGGTCGGATTTTCCACGAGGATCACATCCCCTGGATTGAGCAAAAGCTGGGAAACCAGTGAGAGAGCCTGCTGCGAGCCGGCGGTGATCAGAATATCGTCCGGCCGGGTTTGCAGGCCCTGGCTGGCCAAAATATGAGTGATGCTCTCGCGCAGAGGTCCGTAGCCATTGCGCTCCCCATAATTCAGTGCGTCAAACCCATCGCGGCGCATCACCGACTGAAGGACCTTGCGAAAATCCTCGGCCGGGAACATATTCGCATCCCCAATGCCGCTTGCAAAACTGATCGGTTGTGGATGGCGGTCTCTCGTAGGTTTTGGATGCCTACTCCGGATGGTATTCCGGTATCCCTGTAGACTTTGCTGCCAGAGAGGCCAGGGCGCATCTGTGTCATTTTTGGGAAGAGGAGAAAGCGTATCCGGCGCCAGCACATAGGTGCCGCTGCCCAGCCGGGAGAGGATCAACCCATCC
>JGI20214J51650_10003052_pt1 | contig 10505 bp, 8 predicted proteins | sample WetSurMetagenome_FD_51650 | JGI IMG/M metagenome (IMG submission 51650)
ACGGGTCCATGATATTTTCATTCTAACACATATCATTTTCACCTCGCCTGAAAGCAAAGATAAAAATGATGATGTGTTGTTGAATTGTAGTTCATTTCTTTAAATTATGAATGCAAAGATAGGAAAAAATTAATAAATAGTATAAAATATGATAAAAAACTCCATTTTCTTATATTTTTTGCCCCCCTTCCCCCCTAAACTACTCTTTGTACACATCTATTGAATGTATCTCAATCCTTGTTGTTTACCCCCTGCCCCCTTAAAGGGGGTTCAAAAACTGCAATAGTATTAGTCCCGCTTCGCGGGATTGGGGGGTAATAAAGGGAGAATGAGAAATCTCCTCAAATATGATCAAAGATGTGTATAATATTAGCCTTTCTAAAGTGGACTTCCAATAATATACTCCGCAATCCAGTCTCCTACTTCTGACGTAGATTTTGGATGAGCCTTGTTAAGATCTTCAGTAACATAATCTGCATCAATTGATTTTTCAACAGCAGTTCTGATTAAATCTGATTCTGTTTTCAAATTGAAAGCAAGATCGAACATCATTGCAGCTGATAATATAGTTCCCAGAGGATTGGCAATGTTTTTTCCGGCAGCCTGAGGATAAGAACCATGTATTGGTTCAAAGACTGAAGTTGACAGCCCGACAGAGGCTGATGGTAAAAGACCGAGTGAACCGGTTATAACGCTTGCTTCATCAGAAAGGATATCTCCAAACATATTCTCGGTAACTATAACATCGAACTTCCCCGGCCATTGGATCAGTTGCATAGCTGCATTGTCGACGAACATAAAATCCATCGCAACATCTTTGTATTCTTTTGACAAATTGGCTGCAGTCTCCCGCCATAGTCTTGACGTAGCAAGTACATTGGCTTTATCTACAACAGTAACCTTCTTTGAACGTTTTAGGGCATATTCGAAAGCAAGCTTTACAACTCTTTCGATTTCAAACCGGCTGTAAACACTAGAATCATAAGCTGTATTGCCATCCTCTGATCTTCCCTGAGGCTTTCCAAAATAGATTCCTCCGGTAAGTTCCCTGATCATCATAATATCAACACCCTGAACGATTTCTTTCTTCAGAGGCGATTTATCTATCAAAGAGGGGAATGTAGTAACAGGTCTTACATTAGCATACAAACCAAGTTCTTTTCTCATTGCGAGCAATCCCTGCTCCGGACGAACCATAGCTGCAGGATTATTATCATATTTCGGATCGCCAATAGCTCCAAACAGAACAGCGTCAGAAGATTTGCACAGATCGAGTGTTTCGGCAGGCAACGGATTCCCGGTTTTATCAATAGCGATTGCTCCAACCAAACCATGAGTAAAATTGAATTTATGATTAAATTTTTTCCCAATGGCGCTGACTACTTTTTTTGCCTGATCAATTATCTCAGGTCCAATACCATCGCCTGGTAAAACAGCTATTTTAAATTCCATGAGCTACGTCTATTAGTTTTTTATTACTATTTGAATTTAGTTCAATGTTCTCTATTATGTTCAGCATTCTTTCAGTCGACTTTATAGCTGATTCAGTCTGGTCAGCGTCAAATCCTCTTGTTTTAAATTCTTTTCCATTATAGTCCCAGGTTATAACAGTCTCAACAAATGCGTCCGTTTTACCTCCCGGAGGGATTGAAACCTGATAGTCAATCAGTGCGGGGTATTGTTTCCCAAGTTTATCATAAATCATCCGTAGCGCTTTCATGAACGCATCATATTGCCCGTCACCGGAGGATGTTTCCTGGTACAAATTGCCGTCAATCTCTATCTGAACACTTGCGAAAGGTTTTAAACCGTAGGAGAGGGAGAGAGAATAATTCTTTATAAAGATCTTGTAATTGATCTCTTCACTTCCCAGAACGTCGGCGATAATAAAAGGAAGATCTTCAGTTGTAACATTTTCTTTCTTGTCTCCAAGTTCGATGACTCTTTGAGTTACTTTAGTGAGCGATTCAGGATTAAGAAAAAGGCCAAATTCTTCAAGATTCTTCCTGATAGTTGCTTTGCCTGACTGTTTCCCAAGAGCATATTTTCTTTTTCTTCCGAACCTCTCAGGTAACAGGTTATTATAGTACAATTGGTCTTTGCTGTCTCCGTCAGCGTGTACTCCGGATGTCTGGGTAAAGACGTTTTCACCAATGATAGGCTTGTTTACCGGGATGCGTATCCCGCTGAACGTTTCAACTATTTTACTTGCTTTTGTAATTTCAAATTCATTGAGTGCTGTTTCTGTATGAAGCAAATCGCGAAGAACACCAATTACGCTTGACAGAGGCGCATTACCAGCTCTTTCTCCAAGACCGTTGATTGTAGTATGAATACCGTTTATGCCTGCTTTGACAGCTGAAAAAACATTGGCAACAGCAAGATCATAATCGTTATGAGCATGAAAATCAAAATGAAGAGAAGGATATCTGTCGATAATTTTTTTGCAGAAATCGAATGTCTGTTCCGGATTAAGTATTCCGAGTGTATCGGGGAGCATAAATCTTCTGATATTTTCATCTTTCAGGGANTCAAGCAGATACAATACATATTCTTCGGAATGTATCATCCCGTTCGACCAGTCTTCGAGATAGATATTAACATCCATNTCTCGCTCTTCGGCCTTTCTAAGAATTTCCACAATATCCTGAACATGTTTTTCCGGCGTTTTTCTAAGTTGTTTTTCAAGATGACGAAGCGAGCCTTTGCAAAGGAGNTTAATNACTTTTCCACCTGCATCGTCGATCCATTTCAAAGAAACATCACCATCGACAAAGCCGAGAACTTCTACTTTTTTGTGCAGATTGTTATGACGTGCCCAGTTGGTTATTTGCCTGATTGCCTCAAATTCACCTGAAGAAACCCGTGCGGAAGCTACTTCAATCCTGTCTACTTTAAGATCTTTCAGAAGAAGTTTGGCTACATGGAGTTTTTCGAGCGGAGAATATGACACTCCCTGTGTTTGTTCCCCATCCCTTAGGGTAGTATCCATTATTTCGATTCTCATTTTGCTGGTCTTTGGTTTATTTCAAATGCTGTTATTTCACTTTTAAGATTCAACAGGAAGTCAATATCGTCAAGCCCCTTAAGCAGACATTCCTTTTTGTAAGGATTAATTGAAAATTTGACAGACTCTCCTGTTGATAATATTGTAAATGTTTGTTTTTCAAGATCAATTCTGACCTTGGTACCAGAGTCCTGTTGAATTAAACTATGCAGTTTTTTCAGAAGATCGTCGGGAATAACAATCGGAAGAAGTCCATTGTTGAGGGAATTATTCATAAAGATGTCAGCAAAGAAACTTGATACGACAGCACGGAAACCATAGTCATAAATAGCCCATACAGCATGCTCACGACTTGAGCCACTTCCAAAATTTTTTCCGGCTACGAGTACTTTTCCTTTATAAACCGGGTTGTTAAGAACAAATTCTTTGTTTTTTTCTCCGGTTTTTAAATATCTCCAGTCGCGGAACAAGTTATCACCGAATCCCTCTCTTGATGTGGCACTAAGAAATCTTGCCGGAATAATCTGATCGGTATCAACATTTTCGAATGGCAGAGGCACACATGTCGACTCAAGAATATCAAATTTTACTTTAGGCATATCTTGTTAATTTTTAGCTTTAAAATCTTCTGTCGTGAAATCCCGTGGATCGGTTATTCTTCCGGTTATTGCAGCAGCAGCAGCAGTAAGAGGGCTAGCGAGCAAAGTCCTTGCACCAGGTCCCTGCCGTCCTTCAAAATTCCTGTTGGAAGTTGACACGGCATATTTGCCCTGTGGTATCTTATCCTCGTTCATAGCCAGACAGGATGAACATCCCGGCTGCCTTACCTCGAACCCGGCATTTTTATAAACTTCAATAAGACCTTCTTTGACCATCTGGTCTTCAACTTTTTTTGATCCTGGTACAATAAGTGCAGTAATGTTTTCTGCTTTTTTTCTTCCTTTTATAATCTGTGCAAAAGCTCTGAAATCCTCAATACGGCCATTTGTGCAACTTCCTATGAAAACATAATCCACGGTATGTCCAAGAAGTTTCATTCCTGGTTTAAAACCCATATAATCGAGTGATTTTAAATAAGATGCTGAAGCTTTATTCTCTTTGTTATCTGATAATGGAATAGAATCGTCAATTGCCATCCCCATGCCCGGATTGGTACCATATGTAATCATTGGTTTTATTAAACCGGCATCAAAATTCATGTCTTTGTCAAATTCAGCACCTGAATCGCTTCTGAGAGTTTTCCACTCATTGATTGAGGACTCTATATTTTTTACTCCCGGGATGAAAGGAAGTTTCCTCAGATATTCAAATGTGATTTCATCGGGAGCAATTAATCCACCCCTGGCNCCCATTTCGATACTCATATTACAAATAGTCATTCTCGACTCCATGCTTAAGTCTCTGATTGCAGAACCGCAATACTCAACAAAATACCCGGTCGCGCCACTCGCTGAAATTTCGGATATGATATACATGATAATGTCTTTTGAGGTCACTCCATTTTGAAGTTTACCATCGAGTGTGATCCTCATCTTTTGGGGTTTTGGCTGAAGAATGCATTGAGTTGCCAGAACCATTTCAACCTCACTTGTCCCAATTCCGAAAGCAATTGTTCCAAATGCTCCATGTGTTGATGTATGGCTGTCGCCACAGACAATTGTCATTCCTGGCAATGTGTATCCAAGTTCAGGACCGATAACATGAACGATACCATTTTTCGGATTGTTCAGGCCAAACAACTCTATTCCGTACTGTTTGCAATTCTCGCTCAGTCTTTCAACCTGGTTCCGCGATAATTCATCATGTATATGAAGATGCTGATCTTTGGTTGGAATATTATGATCGGCAGTTGCTAATGTTTTACCTGGTCTGAATACCGGAATGCCTCTTTCTTTCAGCCCATTGAAAGCCTGAGGACTTGTAACTTCATGGATGTAATGCTGGTCAATGTAAAGAACATCGGGTCCATCTTCAATAGATTGGACCACATGGCTGTCCCAGATTTTGTCGAAAAGTGTTTTTGACTTCATTTAAAGAATATTTATTTTTTTCTTTGTCATTTTGACCCCTGNCCCTTTTTGCCTCTCCCTAAATCCCCNGCCGAAGCGGGGCAGGCTCTCCCTCAGGGGGGGCGGGACTAAAAAACTAATTTTTTTGTTTGCTTCATCTTTCACATAAAGTATATATGGTATAGGATGTTAAGTCCCCCTTGGGGGGTTTGGGGGTCATTTAATTTTTGAAAGAGCATCAATAAAAGCTTCAACTGAAGCGGTAATGATATCGGTGTTTGCAGAAAAACCATAATAGATTTTCTCCTGATGTTCAACTTGTATATGCACCTTTCCAATGTCGTCACTTCCTTTGGTTATAGCCTGAATAAGGAATTCCTCGAGATGCACGGTTTTGCTTATCAACTGTTTTACAGCGGTAAATGCAGCATCGATAGGTCCATTACCGGAGGCAGTGGCGAAGTGTACTTCTCCATTTATTTTTATTCCTACAGTTGCAACAGGAATCAATGATTTTCCGCAAGAAACCTGGAGCAGATCGAGTTTTAGTGATTTTTCACCCTGGAAAACTACACCCGCCAGAATCTTGATATCTTCATCATTTATATCTTTTTTCTTGTCAGCAAGCACAAGGAAATGATGGTATATATCATCAATCTCCTCTTTGCCAAAGTTAAAACCAAGGAGTTCCAGCCGGTGATTCAGTGCAGCTCTTCCACTGCGGGCTGTAAGAATTATGGATGACTCTCTTATTCCGACCTCGACCGGATCAATAATCTCATAATTTTCCCTGTTCTTAAGAACTCCGTCCTGATGAATACCTGATGAATGAGCAAAGGCGTTTCGTCCAACAATTGCTTTATTGGCCTGAACAGGCATGCTCATAAGAGTAGAAACCAGCCGGCTGGTTGAATAGATCAGTTTTGTATTAATACCTGTTGTAAGATTCAGGTCATGATGGCTCTTTATGATCATTGCTATCTCTTCAAGTGAAGTATTCCCGGCTCTTTCGCCGATACCATTAATAGTGACTTCAACCTGTCGGGCACCGTTTAAAACTCCCATCATAGTATTTGCAGTTGCCATTCCCAGATCATTATGGCAATGAGTGGCGATTATTGCTTTATCAATATTGGAAACATGTTCCTTCAGATATTTAATCTTCTGACCATATTCCTCAGGCAGGCAATATCCAGTTGTATCGGGAATGTTTACAACGGTAGCACCTGCTTTTATAACTGCTTCTATTACTTTTGACAGGAATTCATTTTCGCTTCTTCCGGCATCTTCAGCATAGAATTCAACATCGTCAACAAATTTTCTTGCATATTTGACCGCATCAGCGGCTCTTTTAAGTATCTCCTCAGGAGTTGTCTTAATTTTATATCTGATATGGAAATCCGATACACCAATACCGGTATGTATCCTCTTTCTTTTAGCATACTGAAGAGCATCCGCTGCGACTTCGATATCTTTTTTAACTGCCCTGGTAAGTGCACAGATCACAGGGTTAGAGACAGCCTTAGATATCTCAACCACTGATTTGAAGTCTCCCGGACTGGAAATTGGGAAACCGGCTTCGATGACATCGACCCCTAGTGCTTCGAGAGCCTGGGCAACTTCAATTTTTTCAATTGTATTTAATTGGCAACCAGGTACCTGTTCTCCATCCCGGAGAGTAGTATCGAAAATAATGACCTTATCGTCCATATCTGTATAAATTTTTAAAGATTCTTTATTTCACGGGTCTCAGTTTTCTCACTGCAGCACCGGCTCTCCACATTTCCGAATTACCAAGTTCATTTAATTCTGCATCAAGTACCTGTTTGTAATTGGCAGCACCTGTCGATTTGAGGACTCTAACACATTCTTCTCCTGATTTGACTTTTTTATACAGCTCAGTGAAAACTGGAAGTGTGGCAGCTTTAAATTTAGGAAGCCAGTCAAGAGCTCCGCGCTGTGCCGTAGCACTGCAGTTTGCATACATCCAGTCCATCCCATTTTCATCAACAAGTCTGATAAGGCTTTGGGTTAGTTCCTCCACAGTCTCGTTAAATGCTTCAGATGGTGAGTGTCCGTTTTCGCGTAATACCTGGTATTGCGCATCCATAATTCCAGCCAGAGCGCCCATTAAAACTCCACGCTCACCTGTAAGATCACTATACACTTCCTGTTCAAAAGTAGTAGGGAAGAGATATCCTGAACCAATTGCAATTCCTACAGCAATAGTTCTTTCTTCAGCTCTTCCGGTAAAATCCTGGAAAACTGAAAAACTTGAATTGATACCTGCTCCGGCCAGAAAATTGCGTCTTACGCTTGTTCCTGATCCTTTTGGTGCTACAAGGATAACATCTACAAAATCGGGAGGAATAACACCCGTATGCTCTTTATAAGTAATTGAAAATCCGTGAGAAAAATAAAGAGCGTCTCCTTTTTTAAGGCATGGCTTTAGTTTTGGCCAGAGTATTCGTTGAGCTGCATCTGATACCAGGTATTGAATTATCGTACCTTTTTTAACTGCTTCCTCTATCGGAAACAAAGTTTTTCCGGGTACAAAACCATCCTTTACAGCTTTATCCCAATCTGCTTTAAACTCGGGAGCCTGACCAACAATTACGTTAATGCCGTTGTCCTTCATATTCATTGCCTGTGCCGGACCCTGAACTCCATAACCGATAACAGCCACTATTTCATTCTTAAGTACTTCGCGGGCTTTTGAAAGTGAAAATTCTTCTCTTGTCACTACATTTTCAACAACTCCGCCAAAATCAATTTTTGCCATGATCTTAAATATTAATTATGTGAATAATACTGGTTTTTAATTTTTTGTTAATTCATTCGTTTTTTACAATAAAACTCTTCTTATACCTTTTTACCCCCCATCCCCCCCAAGGGGGGGCAAGTCCAGATCAGAACCCCCCTTGGGGGGCAGGGGGTCAACAATTTTTAATTTAATGTTGGTTCTGTTTTAAACCGGTTAGCTTCATCCATCTCTTTCAGATAAGCATTTAACTCTTTAACCTGTTTAGTAATAGCAACTCTCCCAGATTTCGCAAACTGCAACAGACCGAATGGTTCCAGCTGAGTAAGCAACTCTGATATCTCTGTTTTATGACCTGTTTTTTCAATTATCATGTATTCCGGTGATACTTCCAATATCCTTGCATTATGAGCCCTGACAACATGATCAATCACATTCCCCGACATCAGCCCATTAGTCGTGACCTTGAAAAGAGCAATCTCCTGATAAATGATCTGTTCGGAAGTATGAACAAAAACCTTTAATACATCTATAAGTTTTTCCATCTGCCTTGCCACTTTCTGGATCATCTCAGGTGTGGTTCTTACAACTATAGTGAGCAGATAGACACCTTTTACAGCAGATTCAGAGGCAGTGAAGCTGTCGATGTTTATCTGCCGGCGCGTTAATATTATTGTTATCTGGCCAAGGATTCCTATGTGGTCCTCAGTAAATAATGATATTGTATATTCCTGTTTCATTGTCTTTTATTTACTATTAGTTCATCTCTGTCTTTATCTTTTGTTTANCCCCCCTCCCGATAGCTCCCGATAGCTATCGGGACGGGACCCCTAAAGGGGGGTTGGACCCGACTTGGATTTTAAGCCCCCTTTAGGGGGTTGGGGGTAAAATGTCGGGAGTATGACAGAGGATTCATATTTCAATTTTATTAATAAGTTAATCTTACTTCAGAAACAGATGACCCTGGTTCTACCATCGGGAATACATTTCCTTCCTTCTCAATTGTAATTTCAAGTATGAAGGGGCCTTCAGCGGCGAGCATTTCTTCCAGGGAACTCATAAGATCCTCTCTTTTCGAAACCTTTATCCCCGGAATGCCGTACGCTTTGGCGATCATAATAAAATCGGGATTGGCAAGTTCAGTTGAGGCGTATCGTTTGTCGAAAAACATATCCTGCCACTGACGAACCATACCGAGGTAATTATTATTCAGTATGATAATCTTTAACGGCACCTTGTATTGCATAATAGTTCCCAGTTCCTGAATAGTCATCTGAAAGCCTCCGTCACCAAGAAATGTAATAACTTGTTTATCGGGTCTCCCTATTTTAGCCCCCATTCCAGCTGGGAGACCAAATCCCATCGTACCCATACCACCTGATGTGACCAGACTATTAGGATGTTTGAATTTGTAATATCTTGCAGCATACATCTGATTTTGTCCTACGTCGGTAACGACAANTGCATCGCCATTTGTCAGTTCAGAAAGCCTGCTGACTACTTCGCCCATCCTTAGATCTCCCTTCTCGGGTTTTGTTTCGGGTTTTATCACTTTCTCGTATTCGGTTTTGTCGCAAATTCTGAATTCTCTGATCCATTTTTCGTGAGAGTTTGCTTTAACGAGTGGAGTCAGATATTTAAGCGCCTCTTTCGCATCATTGTTAATTTCGACATCAACAATTACATTTTTATTTATCTCAGCCTCATCTATCTCGATATGAATTATTGTCGCTTTTTTTGCATATTTTTTGAGATTACCAGTAACGCGGTCATCGAAGCGCATTCCAATCGCGATGATAAGATCGGCTTCATTTGTAAGGAGATTTGGTCCATAGTTCCCGTGCATACCGAGCATACCGGTGAACAAACGATGTTCGGAAGGAAGACATGAAAGACCTAGCAGTGTTGAAGCAACGGGGATTCCTGTTTTTTCAGCAAAGGCTTTAAGCTCATCTTCCGCTCCTGAAATCAACACTCCATGACCTGCAAGAATCAAAGGTCTTTCAGCATGGTTTATCATTATTGCAGCTGATTCTATTGCCTTTGTATGCAACGGAATGTGCGGATTATAGCTTCTTATATAATCACATTTTTTATATTTGAAATCAAGTTTTTCAAGCTGAGCATCTTTTGTTATATCAATAAGTACCGGACCCGGGCGGCCTGATTTGGCAATATAAAAAGCTTTCGCAATAGTTTCGGGGATATCCTGAGGTTTCTTGACCTGGCAATTCCATTTTGTTACCGGCATTGAAACACCTATAATATCAGTTTCCTGAAATGCATCAGTTCCGATTAGCCCCGATACAACCTGGGCTGTAATAAAAACGACAGGCACTGAGTCAAGAAAAGCATTAGCAATTCCTGTGACGAGGTTTGTGGCCCCTGGCCCAGAGGTAGCAAAGCATATACCGGGTTTGCCAGTCACCATAGAATATGCCTGTGCAGCATGTGCCGCTCCCTGTTCGTGACGTGTCAGAATGTGCTTCAGTCTATCTTCATAGTCCATCAGTTTGTCATAGACCGGCATTATCGCCCCTCCAGGATACCCGAAAATTGTATCAACTCCTTCCTCAAGGAGACATTGCAGAATTGCATCAGCACCTGTAATATGTTCCTTTCCATTGAGTTCCATCGTTGCCTGTTCTTTTGAGTGTTCTGTCTTCATAAAATTATTGTAATTATGTCTCTTAGTCTTTTAGTCTTGAAGTCCTGCGGTCCTGCAGTC
>JGI20214J51650_10003053_pt1 | contig 10504 bp, 10 predicted proteins | sample WetSurMetagenome_FD_51650 | JGI IMG/M metagenome (IMG submission 51650)
TTCTGCGTCTCGATCTGGTCGATCTCCTGCCTGGCCAGGGCCTTTTCGTCATGGAGCTTCTTGTAGCGCTGGTATGTGAGATCGGCCATGGACCGGCTCTGATTTGCCGACTCGACGGCCTGTTCGGCGGCGCGCACTTTCTGGGCTGCNTCGCGGTCATCGATCGTGGCAAGGAGCTGGCCTGCTTTCACGCGCTCGCCTGCCCGGACGTGGACGGCCGTCACGGTTCCCGTGACGCGGCTTGCGATGTTGCTCGTGACCTTTGCCTTCACCGTTCCCGACGTTTCGTAGTCATCGCTGATTTTCGAGGGCTGCACGGACGTTACGGTCGCCCCGGTGATTGCCTGCCTCTTCAGCTCAGCCGTTCCGGGGCCCACCTTGTCGCCGCAGCCCGCGAGAAGCGTCAAGAAGACCAGGGCTGCGAGGCAGCCCCCGTTCCATATCATCTCAGCCGTTTTGATCATCGTCATTCCTTCTTCTCGTCTTGTGCAATGCCGAGGTCCTCGAGGATCGTGCCGCTCTCCCAGCCGAGATTGAGGACGGCAACCCGGTATTCGTTTTCCCTCGCCACGAGCCCCACCCGCGCCCGGTCGAGGACAACCTGGGCATCCAGCACGTCAACGATGGGCGAGAAGGAGTTCTCGTAGCGCATCTGCACGAGTCGCGTGCCCTCCTCGGCCGTTTTCAGTGCTTCCCGGGCAAGCTCCAGGTTCGCCTTGGCCTCCTCCACGCCGAGCTGGGCCTGGTAGAGCCCGTAGGCCGCCGCCTTCTTCATACCCAGCAGGTGTTCCTGGGCCTGCTTTGCCTGGTGCTTTGCCTTGGATCGCTCGTACTCGCGCTTTGCCCCGTCGAAGAGGTTCCAGCGCAGAAATGCCGAGACCTGCCAGCTGTCACCGGAGCCGCCGAAGAGATTTGCGGGGTCGTTCCACTGGTACCCCCCGCCGACGCCGACATAGGGCAGATAATCCGCTTCCGACAAGCGGATGCTCTTCTCGGCATTCTCGTAACGAAGCTCCATGGAGCGGACGTCGCCTCGGGCCTGGGAGGATCGGGCGTATTCCTCGATGTCCTTGAGCGGGAAGTCGGGGATCCCGCCTTCCACGTCGGCCGAGCCCGAAAGGCCGAGGAGAAGGCCCAGCATGCGCCGTGCGAGGTTGTTCTGCTTGCCCGCCGTGACCCTGCGCTGCCTCGACTCGGCCAGGGCGGTGCTTGCCCGCAGGGTGTCGGCGTACATGCCGAGGTCGGCCTCGTAGCGCAGCTTCGCGATCCGGTAGTGCTCCTGCGCGTCTTCGACCCCCTTCTCGGCCACGGAAAGCTGGGCTCTCGCGGTATGGACCATGAGCCAGGCCTGGCAGACGCGGAAGGCGATCTCCTCCCGCTTGCGGGAAAGGTCGATGCTCCCCGCCTGGTGTTCGCGCTTCGACATGTCCACGCCCACCCAGGCCTTGGGGACAAATACGGGCTGTTCGGCAAAAAACTGGGTCTGGAAGTCGTTGTAGGGGTCGGGGTGGTTCAGGCTCTGGATTGCAAAATCCTGCGCGGTGAAGAGGCCCTGGTTGAGTTTTGACATGAAGACGTAGGTGGGGTTGTTGGTCCGCAGGGCGCGCTCCTCGAAGTATACCTTCGGCAGGAGGCCGCTCCGGGCCACCCCGACGTCATCCTTCTTGGCGGCAAGGGAGCTCTCGGCGGCGCGGATCTCGTTGTTGTTCTGCAGGGCGAACTTCACGGCCTCAGCGAGGGTGAAGGTCTGTTCCTGGGCCCTGGCGAAAGTCGGGATCACAGTAACGAGCGCAAGGACTAGAAAGCCCAGGATCAGAATGAAACAGGGCGCACCGGATGAGGTGATCCCTTTCGACATGAGTCTCCTCCTTTTTTCCCCTTCCTGTATCAGCATCATTGTAGAGGAAAACAGCACCCAGAACAAGATGAAGNCGGGGCGAAGCAACCCCCAACAAAAGGACAGGATCAGGCCGGCATTGCTTTGCAACTCAGCTTACGGCGTCAAAAACCTTCTTGAGAAGCCCTTCCACCTCCACTGCCGTTTTCGCCAGGGACTTGTTGTCGATCATCTGCATGGACACGGTGGGCCTGATGACGGCAAGAATCGTTTTGCCTCCCGCCTCGTAGACAATGACATTGCAGGGGAGCAGGAGACCGATGTCCGGCTCGGCCTGGAGGGCCCTGTAGGCGTTAGGNGGGCTGCATGCGCCAAGGATGATGTATTTGTTGAAATCGACCCCCAGTTTCTCCTTCAGCTTGTCCTTGATGTTGATCTCCGAGAGGATGCCGAAGCCTTCCTTCTTCAGGGCTTCGGTCACTTTCGCAACGACCTCTTCGTAAGGGAGGGGCAGCTCCTTCTTGAACCCGTAGCGAATCATGATCCACCTCCTGTTTTCAGCGCCGCGAGGATCCCTCATCCTTTCACTTGGCGCCGTTGACGTAAGGGTAATAACTCTGAACGACGTCCAACCTTCCCAGCTGCCCGCCGCCCAGCCATATCTGGATGATCTTGCTGTCCCGGAGATACTTCTCCACGTGGTACTCGCGGGCATAGCCGTAGGAACCCATCAGCTCAATCGCCTTGTTGCAAACCATCTCGGTCACATCGCAGGCATGCACCTTGGCTGCGCTTGCCCGGGCCAGCAGGTAATCCTCGCCGGGATTCCCGAACTTTTTACGGTTGTCGAACATGGACGCCACGGTGAGATAAAAAGCGCGAGCGGATTCGACTCCGATGGCCATATCGGCGATCATGGCTGCCTGCAGCGAATGGTTCCGGACGGGTTTTCCCCCGTAGGCCCTTGTCTTGGTGAATTCGATNACGGCCTCCAGGGCGGCCTGGGCGTTTCCCAGGGAGATCGGGGCACTTGTCAGTCTTCCCCAGCTGACGTTGGCCCTGAAGAGCTGCCAGTCGAGGCCGGGCTTTCCGGCCCGGTATTCCTTCGGGACCCTCACGTTGTCGAAGTAGATGGCCGCATTCACGTCCGTCACTTTCATGCCCATCTTCTCTTCCGGCTTGCCGAAGGAGAGCCCGGGGGTGTCCTTTGGCACGTAGATCAGGGCAAACCCTTCTTCCTTCAAGTTGGGATCGGTCGTGCAGACGACACAATAGAGATCGGCAATGCTGGCGCCGCTCGGCCACATCTTCTCGCCGTTGATGACCCATTCATCCCCTTCGAGTTTGGCCCGGGTCTTCAGAGTGCGGGCATGCTCCGATGCGTCTTCGATATTGCACCCTCCTGCCGGCTCGGTGATGGCCATGCAGCCGCATCGAGGCGTGTCCCCGCAGAACAGTGGAATGAATTTGTCCATCAGGACCTTGTTGCGGGCCCCCATTGCCGCCGCCAGACACCAGGGGATAATCAGGGTGTGGAGTGACAGGCCGCTGTCGCCCCTTGATATCTCCTCCGAAATGGCGCAGACCGTTGGCCCGGAGCGGATTCCCAGGCCTCCGTAATCGGGGGAAAAGCCCCGCTTCTGAATGCCGAGTTTCACCAGCCCCTCGTAGGACTTTTCAAAGACGGCGTAGTCCCCGTCCAGTTGCATGCGAACCGGCATCACTTCTTTTTCGACGTAGCTCCGGACGGTAGCCAGAAAAGCCAGTTCTTCATCAGACGAAATAAAGTTCCCATACCTTTTCATAGATGTCCCTCCTTATATCTGCACAAGCCCGTTACAGTCTTCGTGATGCCGTATCCTTTTCCCCTTCCCGGCCAACGGCCCAGGAAGGGGTGATGAGGGAAATGTGCGTTGCAGTGCCGAGTGACCGGTCTGTGGATTCGCGGCAGCCCCGGCAGAGTGTTGCATCCGCGAGGGCAGTCCGAATCGGAAAGGTGACAATGAGAGAGGATTTCATGAACCCATTATAAATGACGCCACGCGAAAGACGATCGGAAAAAGGATGAAGGGAGATGGTGCCGGTGAGAATTCCTAATCGTAATTCTCCCGGGTCTTTTCATCGGTCAGGGTCAGTGCGACAAGCGGCTTCCACTCGGCATTCTCCCATGTCCCGAGTGACGTGTGCATCACATGATACTTTTTCGGTATGGGGTGCGTCCCGACAACGACCTTGACGCCATAGCGCTTTTCAAGAAAGGCTTTGAATGCCTCGATGTGAGGGCAGGGGGGATAGCCGACGAGCATGCCGGTCGCCAGATGGATGACCTCTGCGCCGTTCTTCACCATCTCTTCGCCCGCATATTCTATGTTGCCGCCGGGACAACCGTCGCAGGTCGTGAAACCAACCAGCTCGAGTTCGGTATCCGTGTAAATGCTGAAAGCCCCTTCCTTATTCCTCATTGCCCGGAGGCACTTTCCGCCCGCACAGCGGCGGTAGCGGTCGCAGATCACGATTCCGATCTTCGTCTTTGAAGTCATGTCAGCTCCTTTCAATTCCTGCCCGGTTCATCATCTCGGCAGTGCATCCGAGTCATAAAAAATATTTTAAGTCATGTCCTCTTCTTTGTAAATAGAAGGCCGAGAAATCCCGCCTCCCGAACAATGCCGGTCTTGATCAACAGCTCGGTTTCCGGTGTTACCCCCGGTTCCCAGAATAGGGTGCTCGCGGCACTCTGCAGCTCGAACACGGCACCTTCTGCCAGGGCCACCATCTCAGAGGCAGCATGAAATTTGTCGTGGGAATAAACGGAGCGCTTATCGGCACCTTTTCTCGTGTAGAACCTGCCCCAGGGACTGTCGGCCGGGATGTCGCCCAGAAGGAGCATCCCCGACGGTTTCAAGACCCTGTGATATTCCCGCAGGGCCTGCTCCGGATCCCCGATGAAGCTGAGTGCCGCCGCCAGCAGGATTCCGTCAAAGGCGTCGTCCGGGAACGGAAGGGCCTCAGCGCGTCTCCCGTAGCTCCTGATGCCGCGCTTTGACTCAATTTCCAGCATCCGCGGGGAGGGGTCGATCCCCTCGCCGATACCCAGCGAGGAGGCAAAACGGCCGGTTCCGACACCCACTTCCAGCCATCGGCCGAGGCACGATCCGCAGAGCTGCCGAAAACAGCCGAGTTCAGCCCCAAAAATGATGCGCCCCTCGCGGCTGTCGTACCACTGGTCATAGGACACAGCGATGGGGTCAAATGCCTTCAACAAGAGAATCCCGCCGTCTCGTCCACACGGTGAGCGCCTGATCTGACCGGCGTGATTCTTCATATGATCAGCGGCTGACCGGCAAACCGGGCTCGTTCGACCATTCTTCAAAGGATCCCACATAGGCCCTGACATTCCTATACCCCAGAACATCCCTCAGGACAAATGCCCAGGTGGGGCAACACTTGCCGGCGTCGCAATAGGTCACGATTTCCCTGGAGCGGTCGCTTCCGACGGCCTTGACGGCGATCGCCTCGAGCTCGTTTCGGCTCTTGAAGGTCCCGGAACGGGTGAATACCTCGGAAACAGGCAGGTTGACTGCGCCGGGGATATGTCCGGCGCGGGCTTCGTAAACCTGCTTCGTCTTGCCGGTAAACAACGCAGGTTCCCTCACGTCGACAAAAGCGGCTTTGCCGAGACGGCTCACGACGTACGCCTTGTCTGCGAGCATCTCTTTCCGCAGCGCCGCCTTGTAGACGCTTTTCTTCGGCTTCACGATTTCGGTCGATACCGCTTTATTCTCTCTGACCCACTGCTCGTAGCCGCCGTCGAGCATGGATACATTGTCAAAGCCCCCATATTTCAGCGTACAAAGAACCCGCGCACATTCGGCCTGCGTCTGACACACGTCCATCCTCCCGACGACGACAACGATGGAATCGTTCCGGATCCCGATCCCGCCCATTGCCTCGAAGAGATCATCTTCACGCGGGACTTCCGTGTGATACCCTTTTCCCGTTACCCATGTCCCATAGTAGGCATTGACGGCACCCGGGATGTGCCCTTCTCGATACTCTTCAACCTTCCGGACGTCCATAACGATGAGTTTCGGATTCGACAGATTTCGTTCCAGCCAGTCGACGGAAACGATGGCAGCGATGTCCCTTGCCGCGACTGAGGCAGGGATCAGGATAGCGGCAAAGGCTAGAAACACCAGGCTTCGGTATGCTAATCTCTTCATGGTCGTTCTCCTGCTTCTTGAACGGAAGAGGCAAGGATCTTCGCTCACTTCTGAGGGCACAACAACCCGCAATATTCTTTGTGCATCATAACCCAAATTGTCTCTCATGTCATTGGGTCGGCAATCTGGATGGGTTTCATCATACGGGTCTTTCCCAAACTCCTTTCTGCACCTACTGAAAGGCATCTCCCCGGAGGGTTTCCGTCGGGTTAGTGTCCGCAGCCTCCCTGATGGCCCCGGCAGGAATGATTCTCGGTGAGCTCCTGGAGTTTGTTCTCATTTAACAAGGCCAGGTTTTCTTTCACCGTCGGCGCCCCGGACCCGAACACCTTGATTCCCAGTGCATTTAATTTTCTCAGGGCGCCTGCGCCGATGCCTCCGACAACCATCGCATCCACCGTCTGTCCGTTGAGCGCCATAATAGGGTTGCATGCTCCGTGAACATGGTGAAGATCCCTGTTGTTGATCGAGATGACGTCCTTCCCTTCATGATCGACAATAATGAATGCGGGTGCCGAACCAAAATGATCAAAAACCCTGCTCTCGATCCCTTCGTTATCCTGTACCGCAAATCCTACCTTCATGAACGTTCTCCTTTTGATTATATTCTGATTATCGAAAAAATGTCTTTCTTTCCTTTTCTGTGAGCGGACTATTCACCGGGGTTACCGTCCGCCTCGCAATCGGATCGGCTATTTTTCTCTCGGATAAGGCCAGGCCATCACGCCGCCTTCCATGACCTTGACGTTTTTCCAACCGTTTCCCTCGAGGGCAAGGGCGGCTTCGTATCCCCTAAGCGAGATCTTACAGAAGCAGATGATCTCCGTCTCCTTGTCCTGCGGAAGTTCATTGAGCCGCATCCGGAGGGCCCCGAGGGGGATGAGCCTCTCGCCGATGCCGAGTCTCATCTGCTCGTATTCATCGGGCCCTCTGGTGTCGATGAGGAAGGGCTTTCCGTCGCATGCCACCTTCTGCCAGACTTCCGCGGTGCTGATGCCCTTCATCCTGCCCTTCATCTTGTTTTGCATGATGTGCGCCGTGGCGATAAAGTGATCGATAGCCAGGGAAAAGGGCGGTGCGTATGGCAGATCGCAATTCACAAGATCCTCAACGGTCATGCGGCCCTGAATGGCCATGGCCCATTGGGAGATCTGCTTGGCCACATTTCCGGGGCCGACGCACTGGGCGCCAAGCAGCTGCCCCGTTTTCCTCTCGGCAACGAGCTTGGTCACGAGGAGCTTTGCATCCATGAAGTTGGGTTTATCCGGGCTGGCATTGATTACGGTGATGACGTCGTAGCCCAATTTCTTTGCTGCCGTCTCGCACAGCCCCGTCGAGCCCGCCGCATAATCGAATACCTTGCAGATTCCCGTCTGGATCGTCCCGGGGAAGGTCACGCAGTTCTCCGAAGCGGCGTTCTCCCCTGCGACGCGCCCCTGGAGATTGGCGAGATCGCCGTAAGGTGCGAGGACTTTCCTGCCGGTAATCCGGTTGACCACTTCGACGCAATCCCCCACGGCGTAGATGTCGGGGTCTGAGGTCTGCATGTATTCGTTGACCGCCAGTCCCCCCGTTTCCCCGATTATCAGACCCGCTGCCTGCGCCAATTTCACATTGGGTCTGACGCCGATAGCGACAACGGCCAGCTCGCAGGGCAACTCTGTTCCATTGGCGAGTTTTACCCCCGTCAATCGACCGTTCTCACCGAGGAACTCGGCAATGCCGTTATCGGTGATGACGTTTGCCCCCTTTGTCCTGACATGGTTTTCGACAAGCTTTGCGAGCTCCCAGTCGAGGAACGTGAGGAGTTGGGGAAGGAGCTCAACTACCGTAATCTCAATGTCGGCAAGGTGAAGGGCCTCGCAGGTCTCGATCCCGATCAAACCTCCGCCGACCACGACTGCCTTCTTGATCTTTCCTTCGTCGCCGACTTTCCTCAGGAAATCGGCATCCTTCATGGACTGCAACGTGGTGATCCCGTCGAGACCGACACCGGGGACGGGCGGCATCCTGGGCACTGAGCCGGTGGCGATGATCAACTTATCGTAGGTCATGCTTCCCGTCTCGCCCGTGATTGCGTTCCTGAATGACAAGGAATGGCCGTCCCGGTCGATGGCGGTCACTTCCGTGTTCACACGCGCCTCGATGTCCTTTGCATTGAGGTAGAACATGGGATTTCGCGTGACTCCCGTGGGCGTGGAGAGGAGCATGTTCCTGTCGTCAAAATACCCGCCGACGTAATAGGGGTATCCGCAGGATGCCATGGAGAGGTCGGGGTCCTTCTGCAGGATGATCACTTCCGCATTGTTATCGATTCTTCTGGCCTTTGCCGCTGCCTTGGGACCGGAGGCGGATCCTCCGATGACAACGATCCGTTTCTTATTTTTCATATTCTGAACTCCCTTTCTTGATCGGCGCCATGCAATGTCGCCCTTTGCTAGGAACGGCAAAACCGGATATTGTCTGCCTCGATTATTTTAATGATGTTTTGTCATTTGACTTCTCTGAAACTGTCTTGTCCCAGAACCGCCCGTCGTCCAGGGTCTGCCCGAGCTTTCCGATGTTGTCCTTCACCCAGCCGATCTTCACGTCGTCCGCTCCGTCGAATTCGGGCACATAGGGCTTGATGTCCAGCAGGGGCGTGCCGTCGACGATGTCAACATTTTCCACACAAAGGATGTTCCCATCGATCCCCAAAAGACGCACCACCGATATCCCGATCGCGTTCGGGCGGGCGGGACTTCTTGTTGCAAAGATACCCCGTTCCATGCTGTCCAAGAAAGGGATTGGGCGAAGGCTAGCCGGTTTCGCTTCATGGAAGTGATAGATCAGGATGATGTGAGAGAAGCCAGCGAGGTCCTTCAGCCCATCAACAACCCCGGGAATCATCTCCACACGCCCCACGATCCCTCTGGCGGCCGCGGGCTGAATTGGCGTCCCCTCGGGGGAGAGGAAGGGGGTGCGGATAACCCCGATAGGTTTGTAGCGTATTTCAGTCATTTCCGTTCACGCTTTTGTTGCTTTTCCAACGGCAAAATTTCTCAGGGCCTTGTGCAGGGTGATCGCAGCCAGAAGTGCACAATGCCTGGACTCGTCAGGCAGACCCCCGAGGTGATCCAGGATCGAGCCCTGGTTGATCTTCAGGCAGTCCCGCACATCCTTTTCCCTGGCCATTTCCGTGGCTGCCGAAACGGCAGCATGGGAGGTCATGCAGCCGTCGGTTGTGTAACGGATATCCCGTATTCTTCCCTCCCTGATACGCAGGTAGATCTCCACCGTGTCCCCACAGGGGCCCGTGACTTTTGCGTACCCGTCGGGCCGATCCAGGATCCCGCAATTTCTCGGATGGGTCCCGTAATCGATCACTCTTTCCGAGTAGAGATTCCCCATCTTCTCGAGAAGGAGGGACTCCATGATTTTTTTGACGTCGTCATCCCCTCCCATGTCGTCTCCCTTCCCGCTTGATGCGCATTTTCGCCGTTGCAGAATCGGTGATCAACGCTGGCAGTTGCCCACGCCGCCGCAGGGAGGTGTGTCGCACCGCTCCTCCCGCCCGCAGCAGGTCTTTCCTGTTCGCGGGCCTCGCTTGTTCGCCCGTCGCACGACAGAAGCGGATGGCAGGCGCTCGAGTGCTTCGCTCCCGCAGGAACGGCACCGTTGCGGCGGCTTGTCTTGCGTAACCCCCTCAAGGAACTCGGAGACGTCACCGCAGCGGGTACATCGGTATTCAAACAGAGGCATCTCTCACTCCTTTTGCAGCAGGGCTCGCTTTCGTCTCGCTGACCGAAAGAAAATCCTCAATTTGACTGCGGATTTGCATGAACGCGCGTGCCGGGGCATCGTCATTCCCTCCAGATACAAAAGGGGTTCCTTCATCGGCCATTTCGACAAGCCGCGGATCGAAGGGAATACGTCCCAGGAAGGGCACACCGAGGTCTTTGGCAGCCCGCTCGCCACCGCCTTTCTTGAAGATGGAGGTCTCCTTCCCGCAATGCGGNCAGACGAAGCCGCTCATGTTCTCGATGATCCCNATAACGGGAATCTGCAGCTGGCGGGCGAAAAATACACTTTTTCTCGCATCGAGGATCGCAACGTCCTGGGGTGTGGTCACAATGACGGCCCCACTCACATTCGGGATCAACTGGCAGGCGCTTAGCGGCTCGTCGCCCGTCCCGGGAGGCGAGTCGATGATGAGGTAGTCCAATTTGCCCCAGTTGATCTCTTCGAGAAACTGCCGGATGGCGGACATCTTCAGGGGACCCCGCCAGATGATGGGCATGTCCGGGTTCGCCATCACAAAGGAGATGCTTGCCGCCTTCAGGTTCGGCAGCACCCGNACCGGTTCGATGCCGTTGTCGGACCCGGTGAAAGCCTGCCCCTCGACACCCAGCATCTTGGCGATGTTGGGGCCGTGCAGGTCGATGTCCACGAGGCCCACCTCCCGGCC
>JGI20214J51650_10003054_pt1 | contig 10502 bp, 7 predicted proteins | sample WetSurMetagenome_FD_51650 | JGI IMG/M metagenome (IMG submission 51650)
CCTGAAGTAATTGCCCCGGGATAGTTTGCAAAATAATTTGTCTCCATCTCCTTAAAGATATCATCCGGAACAGTGAGTGGTAATATTTTCTTCCACATTATCAAAGTATCAGTCATTGCTTTTCCCAGTCCCCTGATATCTTTCTTCAATATGCTGTCAAAGCAGCTATCTCCTGCTTCACCCAGTGCTTTAACGAAGTGTTTTTCGAGATGCATCTCCTTCAGTGGATCGTATCCGTCGGGGCGTGGTTTTAGTGGTACCAGATAGATAACATCCGAAAGCCAGTCACATATCTCCCTGTCAACAGAAGATTGTATTTTCCCGGGCCAGTAAGCTCCATTGTAGTATAATCCGTTCACACCGGGAAGAAGTAATCCGAGCTGGTCCTGTGAACCGGCAATATATTTTGTTCCGGGAGGGTTCTCAGCACCAAATAAAATTTTTGCATTTTGAATCGGATCACCATCGGGATACCTGTCACCCCAGATTTTTATTCCAACGTCACGGGAACTGGTAGCAAGCCCTGACCTGTTATTAAAATCCATCGATGGCCAGATTTGTGCAACTACAGCCGATCCGGGATAAACTTCGGATACCCAGGGCTGATCCATCCAACCTCCGGCAAGACAAAGTCTGTAGGGAAATCTTAATTCTTTTTTAGTTCCTGAACTGGAGCGGACGGGAAGTCCTTCCTCAGGAATCCTTGGAAGAACAAGATATTCCACTCCGGATTCTGTACATAAACTTTTCTTCTCAGGAGTATGACCTTCTTCATTAACTATGAAAATATCCGGATTAATCCTTTGAAGGTCAGGCTTGAAATCCAACATTCCCGATCCCGATGCCAGAAAAGCTTCACTGACATATCTGATGGATTTTACAATATAGAGCCGTTCTTCCTCTGAAAAGAAAGGCATTTTACCTTTTAGCAAAAGCAAGTTATTATCTCTCCCCACACTCACATAAAGATCCCCATACGTTGCGGCAGTCTTGAAAAATGCAACATGCCCCCCATGTAGCAGATCAAAACAGCCGCTTACCAATACCTTCTTAGATTTCATTATCCGGCCGGATTACTTATTATATTTAATTGCCTCTTTTTTAATCGTCGAGTCCTGCGACATCTGATCTTTTATCCAGTCGTAGGTCTTCTTCATCCCTTTCTTCAAAGGAATTGATGGTTCCCAATTCAGGTATTTCCTGATCAGGGTATTTTCACTGTTACGTCCCCGGACCCCTTTAGGTGCATCAAGGTCATACTTCCTGTTAAGTTTAAATCCTGCAATTTCTTCTACAATATCAACAAGCTGGTTTATAGAGACCATTTCACTACTTCCTAAATTCAGCGGTTCGATAATGTCACTATACATAATTGCCAATATTCCCTTCACGCAATCGTCAATATACATAAAACTACGTGTCTGATGACCATCGCCCCAGATAGTGATATCTTTCCTGCCCGTTAAAGATGCTTCAATAACTTTGCGGCTTATGGCTGCAGGAGCCTTTTCCCTGCCACCATCGAAAGTGCCATGAGGTCCATATACATTATGAAATCTGGCAACCCTGGTTGTCAGTCCAAAATCTTCTCTGAAATGACGGCACATACGCTCACTGAAAAGTTTTTCCCAACCATATCCATCTTCTGCAAGTGCAGGATAAGCATCAGCTTCCTTCAGTCCCGGGTTATCCGGATCTGTCTGTTTATCCCCATTATAAACGCATGCTGAAGATGCATAAAAAAATCTGTCAATTCCACAATCTCGCGCAGCAATCAACAGATGCGTATTAATAAGAACACTTATCATACAGGCTGCCTTATTATTTTCAATAAAGCCCATTCCTCCCATATCCGCAGCCAGGTTAAATACCTCATTGTAACCATTAAGAGCAGCATAGCAGTTCTCTCTGAGACGCAAATCCAGAACAAGGTTATCCACTCCATCTGTAATCTGATACCATTCATTCAAAGGTTTTATATCTACAGCTCTTACTGAGTTACCTTTCTTAACGAACTCCTTAACAAGATGTCCACCAATAAAACCTCCGGCGCCTGCCACCAAAATCTTTTTCATAATTCAAAAAATTAATAATTACTTACACGATAACTTTCGCGATTATTTAAATACAAAAATATTAAACTATTTTATTCTGCAATTTATTTTCAGGCTTAACTTCCGTAAAATAAAATTTTCGAATAGTTATCTGCAACATAATTATTTATCTAATCTGAATCCACAGTTGAATCTTCAAGGTGCGACTACTTACACATTCATACTGTTAATACGATTTTGTTTTGTACCAGCTAGGAATAAAACATAAAGCACAGGTTTCTGAGAGCTGCTAAATTTTGAACAATAGATGTAAATATCTGTTTCACATATATTTCGAAACATAACACATTTTTTTTGAGAGAAAGTGGAGACCAGAAACCATAAAAAACGGGGCGAAACTGAAAAGCCATAAGAGTAGGAAAATTTTAAAATTTAACACAGTGAGAAAGAATAAAATAATTTCAGCGTCATTGTTCCTTGGAATATTACTGACATTAAGTTCAGCTATTTATGCCCAAGACTTTGTAAAGGCAGCAGCACAAGGCACTACCAAGGTACTCCTTGATAATGATCAGGTAAGAATGATACAGATCGAAACAGCCCCTGGAGAAGTAACACCCTGGCATTCACATCCGGATTATTTGCTGTATACACTGACCGATGGAAAACTTGAGAATACTGAAAAAGGTAAGCCTGCAACCATCCTGATTTTTAAAGCAGGTGAAGCTTTTTATATGCCAGCAGTGACTCACATGGCAAAAAATGTTGGTACTACGACTGTTAAGTTGGTTTTGACAGAATTGAAACCAGCCATCAAGAAATAGTGGGTTTATTCATAACAATTGCAACTTTTAACGTTCGGAAACTCAAAAGTCTCGCAATAATGCGGGACTTTTCGTTTAAAGCAACTAAATAAAAAACAATCAAAAAGAGCTGTTATCCAAAGCGTCCGAATAGTCCTGATCACCTAAGTGTGAGTTCCTTTTTTAATTTTATATCCTGCGATGAAGCACCAACCTGAATTTCAAGCCGGCAAAGGTCATTGTCCCATGCATGGGTCTTCTCGTTCCAGTACATCAGATCCTTTACCGGAATCAAAAGCTTAATTGTTTTGCTTTCAGCCTGATTAAGGGCAACCCTTGAAAATGCCTTTAGTTCCTTTTGCGGCCAGTCAACTGTTGGGTTAATGCGATGTACATATATCTGAACCACCTCGTCGGCGGACATTTTGCCTGTATTTTTCAGATTTAATGAAACTGCTATTACGTCATTTTTGCCGTACTTTTCCTTATTGGTACTAAGGCTGCTGTACTCAAAATCTGTATAAGTAAGGCCATACCCAAAAGGATACATAACCGGGATATTTTTTGTGTCGTACCAACGATATCCAACAAGCGATTCTTCAGAATAAAATGCAGTATTGGGATCAGATTTTTGAAGTTTTTCCCCTTCCTGTACTGCTTTTCCTGCTGCGTCAGTCTTTGTAACAAGATTTGCAAAGACATCTGAGTTTTTATCTCCCTGCGGATAATTATGCAGAGCATAGGCAGGTGAATCTTCGAGCTTAACAGGCAATGTGAAAGGTAATCGTCCGCCCGGGGAGATATTACCAAGAAGCACATCAGCTAAAGCATTTCCCCCGTCTGAACCGTTAAACCAGGAAATAAGCAAAGCTTTTGAAAGTGATTGAACGACTCTTAGATCATTTGGAGCACCGCTTGTCAGAACAGTTACAATATTCCTGTTCACTTCTGAAATACTGGTAATTAATTTATCCTGACCTGAAGGTAAAAATATGTCATCCCTGTCGCTCCCCTCAGTTTCAATTGCCCTGTTATCGCCGCCAACGAAAATGACTAAATCTGCTTTAGATGCTGCTTCAACTGCTTCTTTGGTGAGCCTCTGTGCCGTTGCTTCCTTTTCACGTGCTGCTTTTTCAAGCTGCTCCGGTGTTTTTTTCCTGAATCTGTCGGCAAAACTGAATTGTACCGGCTCATATCCCTGGGCATATATGATCTGAGCTTTGTCGCCAATACGATTCTTCAATCCATCCAAAGGTGTTATCTCGTATAATGTCTTCACTCCTGCTCCAAGTCCTCCTGTTGCCATTTTCTGTGTTGCATTTGCGCCAATAACTGCTATAACAGGTTTGCGGTCAAGCTTTATAGGGAGCACTCCATCATTTTTTAACAGAACAATCGACTTGCTCGCAACATCATAAGCAATTTTATGCTGGGCAGGCTGAGAAGTTACTTCCTTGTTCGCTTCATTTTCCGGAACTGGTTTAATTGCGAGCCTGACTCGTAATATTTCACGAACCCTCTGGTTAATAATATCTTCTGACACTAATCCTGCTTTGACTGAATCAAGAAGGGCTTTCCCAAAATACCTTTTGTCGGGCATCTCAACATTCAGTCCGTTTTTTACGGCGTTAACTGTGCTGTGAGTACCTCCCCAGTCAGAAATAACCATTCCTGCAAAACCCCACTCCTTCCGCAGGATCTTATTTAACAGCATGTCATTTTCTGCACACCACCAACCGTTGACTTTATTATAGGCAGCCATTACTCCATAGGCATCAGCATCTTCGACTGCCGCTCTGAATGGTGGAAGATAGATCTCACGCATTGCACGTTCACTAATGATAACATTAACTGTTCCACGGTTGTTCTCCTGATTATTCAGGGCAAAGTGCTTGATGCAGACTGCAACCCCGTTATCCTGGGCACCTTTGGTGTAGCCTACTGCAAGTTTTGAACTCAGAAAAGGATCTTCACTCAGATATTCATAGGTTCTCCCTCCTGTCGGGATACGTTGTATATTTATTGCCGGCCCGAGTATCATGTCTTTACCGCGTAGGCGTGCCTCTCGCGCCATTCCTGTTCCATAGCTGTAGGCCAGCTCAGGAGACCATGTTGCGGCCAGGGCTGAACCTGTAGGAAAAAAAGTTGCCTTATCATTCTGAAGACCAAGCGGATTCCAGTTGTCAGGCTGCATTTCCTCACGAATACCAAAAGGTCCGTCAGCATATTTTATATCAGCTATTCCCTGACCCGGCACCCCTGCTGAAACAAACATATGTTTGGCATGAAGCATGTCCGCTTTTTCTTCGATTGTCATTTTGCTTATAATCCCGTCGATCTGTTTATCGTACTGCAGAAGGGCAGACCTGTGTATTTTTTCTGTCGTTGTACTGACAAGAAGAACTACGATAGCGATTAATACGAAGGTTATTGGTACTCTCATTTTTTTATGTTTGGTTATAAACTTTCTGATGAATTATTGTGGCTTGTAAATATACTTGACATCAGCAATACATTATTCCAGATTAATCACAATTATTTTCCGGTTGAAGAATATACAGGAATAAGTATAATAACCGTTAAACTACTTCCGTACAGATTTATAACTGAGAAAGTTATTATGGTCACAACTTTTATCCGCTCGAAGTACTTAGCCAGTCGAAGCTTTCCTCTGCCTGTAAGGCACGTTTGAACACACATTATCAGCTGATAAAGTCCGACTTTTTCTGCTATTCGGGAGACGTTACGTGACGTTGTCATTCCCATTTGAATGAAGATCCTGAAAGCCTTAACAGATCTCTTAACGGTGAATCTTTATTGCTGAACTTTTACGATCTCAGAGTAACCCGAAGTACCTGCGACATTCTCCCCTTTTATCCGATAGTAATACACCTTTCCTGACAATGCTGACTCATCAGTATAAAGTGTAAGTGGTTCTGAAGCTTCGGGTGATGGTTCAAATTTTACCACATCCGAAAGGACAGAATCGTCAAGTCCTGTGGCAATTACTTTCCATGGGCCTGCAGCATTTCCAGACCTCTCCAGAGTATAAAAAGCAGCACCTGTGGAACCTCTCCAGGTAAAGCCGTCCTTCCTGAGAAGAAGAACAGGAACGGGAGCCGGTTTAGCAATTTCGGGTGTCTGAATTCCACGTATAAGAAAAGCTTCTTTTCGAACCAGATCAAGGATCTTTATCTCGTCATAAACAAAACCTGTTGAAAAGCCCGGGACATGGAATGAATTGACCGGAGTGCCTCCCTCATTGTGATAGTACCAACCCCCGTCGCGTCTGTGGCTCCTGAGGCTCCACAACAGTCCCCCGGCAATGTTTGATTCTCTGATTGTTTTCATCAGCTCACGGAGGTTTTCTGTAGAACCAAGTCCAAACTCATCAATGATCAAAGGTTTCCTGCCTTTGCACTGGTTATACGATTCGAGTGCAAGAGGCGCCAGTACCCAGGGACGGCCACTCATTCTGTTCCAGTATTCATAAAGATGATCGCTTATTATATCGATGTTTGGATCGGCAATCAATTTAATGCGATCTGCACCCCCGGCTTCCATAACAAGATGATTTGGATCTGCTTTTTTGATAAATGCCGCCATCTCAATACTCCAGTCCAGTATTCTCGGCGACCATTCTTCATATTTTAACCCCCGGTCACCGGGATAGCTTCCGAATTCATTACCAAGCTGCCAGGCAAGTATTGCTGGGTCATTTTTATAAATTATGCCGCTGACAGTATTCTTCCTGTTTAGAATAAAATCAAGGAAATGCCTGAAATCTTCTTTTTGCTCCGGGTCAGTCCAGAATGCTCCTTTCTGTTTCCCTGCAATTGCCGAAAATTCATCCACGCCGCGGATTCCCGCAAAGGTCTGCGAAGCAATGAAAGGGATAATAAGACGAATATCATACTCATGACAAAGGGCAATTCCAAGATCGAGACATCTGAAGGCTTCCTCATTGTACTGCCGGCGGCCTGAGACATAAACAGGCATGCCCTTATCATCGGGGGAATAAACTGAAAGAGAGAAAGTCCGCGTAGCACGGCTTCCGACTCGTCTTAATCCATCGAGTATGTCCCTGATTTCGTACTCATCAGGGAACCGGTTGGTTCGGTCAACTCTTATCTGGGATTCGTTTTGCTGAATATTTGGTGCACACAGCCCGAAAAAACGGAATACAGAAGAGCCTTCCATCAGCTGATCCCCTTTTCTTGTAATTATTGGCCAGGATTCATTCTTATTGCCCGGATCATTTAATGTCTGCGCTTCACAGGCTATAGTGCATATAAGCAAAAAGGCCAGGCATAAGCTGCCGGCCAGAGAATATTTATAAATTGTGCTCATAAAAATGTTGTGGTTTTTTCTTTAATATAATTATCAGGAAAGATATGAATTTTAGAGTATAGAATTAAGCGATTTAATTTTACCTGAAATGCTGAGATTTTAATAAATCTTAACTTAAACTTTAAAAGTAGAAATAATGTAATAAATTTAATACTTAAGATTGGTAATGAACACTGTTATTAAACTCATCTTATGAAAAAGAATCAAAGAATTATTCATTTATACATGCTTCAGCTGCTTCTCCTTACTTTAATGCAGATACAGCTGAGTGCCCAACTTCCAAACGGTTATACAGGGAAACCATTTTATGATGATACACTAGGCTTCAAAGGGCCTCAGGTAATTCCCGGAAGAATCGAGCTTGCCTTTTACGATTTTGGAGGGGAGGGAATTGCCTATCATGACACCACTTCAACGAATGACGGAGCCAGACTTAACCACCAATGCTTCGACTACGGGTGTCACCGGAGGCCCGGCATACCCTACCATATTGCCTTTTTCAGGGAAAATGAAGGCGTGGATATTTCCTATACAAAAGACTGGGCTGATTATAAGAAACCTAATGTGGTTGAGCCAATGGTGAACCAGTTTTATATCGGATGGGAGGCTGATGGAGAATGGACAAACTACACGGTAGATGTAAAATCCCCGGGGAGATATAAAATCATTACGGTTTATGCCAACTATGACAACAAATCGGAATTGTGGCTGAACAATAAGTTCGCAACGAAATTATACCTTCCTAAAAATACCGGCTATTACCATCAATGGGACCAGGCAACAATCGGCGAAATAGAATTCCCTGCGTCAGGCATTCAATTGATCACTCTGAAGTACAACAGAGGTCCGAATCTTGCTTATCTCGATTTCGTAAGAATCTATTAATAAAATTCAACTCAGATGAAACTGCCATTTAAATATGCCATTCAGATAACACTAATTTTATTATCTGCGACTGCCTGTATCAATTACACAAAAGCTCAATTACCAGATGGTTACAAAGGTGCTCCATACAGGGATTCTGTTTATACTGGTAATAAGCTAAATCCTGCCGGAGCCCAGATGATTCCCGGCCGTATTGAGCTTGCCTGCTATGATCTGGGGGGAGAAGGTGTTGCATATCACGATAATAATCCGAAAAATGAAGGGGCCTTATCGAATATGAAAAAAGGCCATCTCCGTCCGGGAATTTCAGAATATATTGCCTCTTTCAGAAAGGATGAGGGTGTTGACATAGATTATACCAGGGATATAGTTGATTTTAATCATCCCAACAAAGTAGATCCTAAAGTAAACCAGTTGTATATCGGCTGGCAGGAAGATGGTGAATGGACAAATTATACAGTATATGTTAACAAAGCCGGCAAATACATAATTTACACTGTTTACAGCAGCATTGAAAATAATCCTGCTAAACTACTGGTAAATAACAAGTTTGCCTGCAAACTGACTTACCCCGAAAGAACCGGGAACCTTCATTCATGGACTCAATCAGAAATCGGAACTATTACATTTCCGGGTAAAGGGCTATATCTTCTTACCGTAAAATACAGCAAAGGTCTCAATTACGGATACCTCGATTTTTTATATAATGATGCCCGGCAGAAATAGCATTACCCTTTCCCTTTTTTATAAATGTCTTTTTGTTTGCGGTAAAATCTTTCATATGCCTGGCTTTATCCAAAAATTTAAAACAGCGATTAACAATTTATATCCGGAATTTGAGATACCCCGTACCGGCGGGATTATCATCTTTTTTAGTATCTTCAACCTCGGATGAGGTTTGATGTTAAATAGACAAAAAAAGAAAATCATGAAACGTTTTCGGGATATTTCGAAAACACTGAACATGGTCATAATCCTCTTTATTACAGGATGCGCAAATCATTCAATACCTGTTATTTATATTAACCATGACGCAACCAGGATTGAGGAACTGGCCGCAAGAGAAATAAGAAAATATGTCTATTTAAGAACAGGTGAACTATTGAATATCAGGCCCTGGGATGAATCGCTCGTGATAAAAGGCAATAGCATACTTGTGGGGAGTGTGCAATCAGGACTGATGAAATCAACCGGATATTCTTATACTGATCTCGGGCACGACGATTTTATATTGAAAACTATTCATTCATCTTCAGGCAAAAAACTCTTAATTTGTGGTGGCAGTGATATTAGCACTCTTTATGCAGCCTACCATTTAGCTGAACAGCTGGGTATAGGATTCTACCTTGATGGAGACGTAATTCCTGACAGGAATATACAATTTGTTTTTCCTGAACTGGATATAAAACAGACGCCTCTGTTCAGCAAACGTGGCATTCAGCCTTTTCATGATTTTCCTGAAGGACCCGACTGGTGGAATAAAGAGGATTATAAAGCTGTTTTTTCACAGCTTCCAAAATTAAAAATGAATTTTTTTGGTCTTCATACCTATCCTGAAGGAGGAGTTGGTCCGGAGCCGCTTACATGGATTGGACTTACCGAAGATATTAATCCGGATGGTTCGGTCAGATCTGCATATCACTCACGTCATTTCACCACACTCAATGGGACGTGGGGGTATCTGCCCAAAAAAGCATCAGAATACTCATTTGGCGCCGGTCAGTTATTAGATCGTGATGATTTTGGGGCTGATTATATGAAAGAACGGTCACCATGGCCAAAACCGGATGATGAGGCAAATCTGTTCAATGACGAGGGAAAATTCCTGAATGAAGTTTTTACTTTTGCGGGGCATCTTGGCGTACATACATGTATTGGTACTGAAGTACCCCTCGTGCTTCCAAACCAATTTGTTAAAAGATTGAATGAAAAGGGATTAAATCCTTCATTGCCAGATGTACGACAAAAGATTTATGAAGGGATATTTGAGCGGATCAAGAAGACCCATCCGTTGAATTTCTATTGGTTCTGGACACCTGAAGACTGGACATGGAAAGGAAATAATAAAGAAGATGTTGATGAAACTATCAGGGATTTAAACGCAGCTAAAAGAGCCCTGGAGGTTGTAAAGCCAGGATTTGTTCTTGCAACCTGCGGTTGGGTACTGGGTCCGAAGGATGATCGTACAAGGTTTGATAAATATTTGCCGAAAGATATTGCATTCAGCTGTATTAATCGTAACCTGGGATGGGAAACAATCGATACAGCATTTGTCAGAATTAGCGGACGGGAGAAATGGGCTATTCCCTGGATGGAAGATGATCCGGGATTGTCAATGCCGCAACTCTGGGTTGGGCGGATGAGACGGGATGCATCAGATGCATATGCTTATGGTTGTACAGGCTATTTT
>JGI20214J51650_10003055_pt1 | contig 10502 bp, 17 predicted proteins | sample WetSurMetagenome_FD_51650 | JGI IMG/M metagenome (IMG submission 51650)
ATCTTTCAGTTCCCTTTTCATCGGGATGGGCCTTGTGATCTTTCCCTTGATATACTGGACAGACTTGTTGCAGGTTCTTTCAGTTCCCTTTTCATCGGGATGGGCCTTGTGATCAACTTGAGCAACTTCCCGCCCGCCTCACCAAACATTGCTTTCAGTTCCCTTTTCATCGGGATGGGCCTTGTGATGGCCCTTAAAAAGGGCTGATTTGGCTTAAATCTTGCGCCTGGATGGTCCTTTCAGAGGGTATCTCTTCGCCAGCTATTCGGATGCAACGGGGTATTTAAACTCTGGCGAAAAGCCAATGCTACAATGCGCAGGACTTAAAAAAACCGTAAAATTTTATATTTAACTATTATTTGATTAAGTATTATTCTAGTTAATTTTCAAGGAGCACACATTATGGTCCTAAAATTTACAAGAAAATTAAACAAATCCGAGAAAAACAAAGCCGCACAGATCACAATCCCAAGATGCATTTCCCAGGCATGGTCAGAATACAATGCTATTGACTTGATCTTTGATGGAAATTGCCTGTTAGTGGTGCCTAGCCAATAATGGAGGACAATTATGACAAGATATAAGTTCAGTTGCATTGATTTGCCGGATTCTTTGGATCCTGACGAGCTAAAGCTCAATGGCGGTTTCGAACTGGCGGATGTAGAGCGTGCACGCCACGATCTCAAGAAGACCCAGAAGGAGTTAGCAGGCATTAAGCTCAATTCTCGACCGGCCACCCTAAAGGAAGCTCGTCTCAGCCTCAAGCGCACCCAGGCATGGCTCGCGCAGAAAGGAGCCAATCCATGAGGCTCGGTGACTTTGCCCGCCAGATCTCCAAGAAAGCAAACCGCGAAGGATACGCAGCAGATAAGTCACGGGCCAACGACCCGCTTATTAAGCCATTTGCAGATTTTGATGGCCTGAAAGCAAAGCTCAAGTCATTACAGGAATCGACGTTGGGACTTTGCTGGCTGGACGCGAAAGGCAAGATGATCCCTTACGATGAAAATGTGTTTGCCAGGGTCCAAACTGAGATTCAAGACCTAACTGGTAAAATTGACCATAATTCCAAGGTGTTAGTCGAGCTAGAGGCCAAAGTCCAAGAATTAGGTATCCGCGAAGATATGTTTAGCCTGGGACGGATGCACGGCGAGAAGAGAATGCTACTGGAGCGTATTGAGCAGTTAAGAACGCAGCCGGACAAGGACCTTGCGCACAAATGGAAAGCGGTGTTAGAAGTCGGCGGCGACCGGGCGATGTACGAGGCCTTACCCGATGTAAAGGCAGCTCGTCAAAAAGCTGTTGAGCAGATTAAACCTCTTGAATCTGAAATCACGGTCTTGGACTGCCAAATCCTGGCCTTGGAGACTATTCTGAGAAAATTGAAATTATAAAAATTTTCGACAAAAACCTAATATGTTTTGGTGATAATAATGGCAAAAGATGCTGCAATTATAATAAAGGTAGAATCTGAATTAAAGTCGTTTCTGGAAGGCGTTGCCAAAGACAAAAGAATGTCCACTGGGGCGTATTGCCGATATGTGCTTCAGCGTGGCCTAGACGCGATCTATGAGCGGAACCTACAGATCCGAGGCTTAGAAAAACAATTGTATAAATAAATAGGTATTGTGCGGTAACGTTGGCGCGTCTCCGCACTTTTAACGATTTGAGGAATAATATACGATAAATAATAATGTTAGTATAAATAGTTTTTGGCTTGTATTGATAACGATTGTCTTCTTTACGTTAGGGGAGGCAGTCTAATGGGACTCTTTGACGAGACGATTTTAGTAGACGGCAAGCGTCCTAATGACTTAAAGTATCTAGAACTGAACACATTGTTCAAGCCATACAATTGCAATATGTCAGACGAAGAATGGGAACAGCATTGCTTGAAAATCGAACGTGAGGAGCGTTTTCGTAGGGCTAAAGCTTGCCTAGCTGAAGAATTTCTAGATGCCGATATCTGACCATTAAGTATAAATAGACCAAAGTGTTGGCTAGCGTTTAACTACGTAAAATTAGGTTTAATGTAGTTTATTTGATAAGAGGTATATTATGAAAAGATTAGAGCTACTTGGCATAAAGATCCCAATGCGGGATAAAGAAATACTTCGTCAGATCGCCGACATGAATAAAATAACGATGAGTGATGTTGCTCGTATGCTGATTACAGATGGCATCGAGAATATTGCTGATAGGGATCTTTTAAAAGTGATAAGACAAAAATAAAATAAAGTGAATGGCGCTACGAACGCCACCACACTTATGACAAATAAAAATAATAATATAACTTAATAAAAACTAAAGAGATAAAAATATGACAAATGATAATAACGAATTCGACCCGATATATGATTATATTGGAAAAATAGTAATTTTAAAAAACGCCGAAAGACAATATGCTGCTAAACTCATTGCTGTAAAGGGTAATGAGTTGTGGCTAGAAGCTAGAAACAAAGCTGTATGGATGCAATCCAGAAAAGAAGTTTTGTATATTGGTCTTACTAAATCTCAGGTGGCTTAGATTATGCCACATGTCGATGAAGGCAGCGTACAAGCTACGGCTATGGAAATTATCCAAAAGGGTACTGCTTATAATTATATTTTGGATGTTTGGCGAAGCAGATACTTTGGGACTCCATTGATTGGGAAAGTTCTTTTAATAAGTGTGGGGTCAGGTTCTATTATTAGCAGTAAGGGTATTCATGTTCAGATTTGCGGTAAGGGTGGTAGTGGAAAAAGTGCCGCTGCTACGATAATGGCCGGATTGATGCCGCCTGAATGGGTACTTGATAGTGCTGTGACGCCTCAAGCCTTATTTTATCCTGCTGAAAATTTTATAGATAATTCTATTGTTTTTATAGACGATATAGTTTGGAAAGATGATTTGGGTACCAGTGTGAAAAGAATCACTGCCAAATTCCAGCAAGGTGCTAAGAGACTTGTCACAACCGATGGCATATCAAAGCAGCAAATTAGTAAGAAAAGACTTACTTTTTGGGTCACTAGCGTGGATAGCCAAGCCGACGAGCAAATCCGGGATCGTTTTATCCTTGTGGAATGTGATAGTAGTAAAGGTCATGTTCAAGAAATCATTAACAAGATGAAGGCTCGGGCTGCTGGTAAAGGTGTTGTGGTTCAAGCATCTGAATTTGAGACCGCTGTTTGCCAAGCTTTAATAAGGCATATTAAAAACTATAATGGTGAAGTTGTTATACCTTTCGCTGAAGAAATTGAGTTTAAGGGAGAAATTAGGGCTTGGACAATGTTTGAAGATATGATAAAGTCTTTTGCGCTGTTTAGGGATGGCCACAAAATAGATGAAGACGGCAATATAGTGGCGAAGTTTGAAGATTTTGAAAATGCTTTGGCCCTATATAGTGAGTTAGGTGGTCATAGTACCGATAAATATACAAAGGCCGAAATGAATTTTTTGATGGCACTTAAGGATTTTGGCGGTAAGGCTACTAAGGCTCAGATGGAAAAGCTGCTTAATTTGTCGTTGGGCAGAATCGGCGATATTCTCAATGGACGTGGTAAGGGCGATCAGGAAAAGCATGGACTGTTCTATAAATGTTCGTACCTCAGCATTGATAATTCAGTAAGACCTTACCTTATCGTGCTCGATGATGATTGGTCCCCAGAATTGGATAAGGTCAGTCGCAAAGTAGGAATTGCGTTGGACGTTAAAGTCTAAATTGGACGTTATAGAACCGTTATTGAGCAATGGTGTGATTTGGTGCGTACGTTGGGTACGTTAAAGAAACCGTTATTAGTAACTACTTTAACGTAAAAAACGTACGTTTTTAGAAAAAAAGGGTGTAAGTTCAAGAAAGATAATATTATATCCTACATACCCGTTTTAACTACGTTAGTACGTTATAATATATTATATATTTATATATATTTTATTAAGTAGTTAGTAGATAGTGGTTTTTGATTTGAAATTTCGAAAAGTTATAACGTGTTTTGGGGTACGTTATAGGTACGTTATTCACGTTAGTGAGAATAATGGCCATTACAGCCTTATCGAAGCATTAAAAGAAAATGCGTCGTAGCATATCGAATACTCATGCGCAAAGTTGGAAGACGCACCCTTTCATTATTTTTCTTCGCAAACGACGCAGGGGGAGAAGGGCGAAGGAGCCGGAGGCGCGCCTTCACTTGTGAAGGGGCGCGCCGTAGGCTACGTAGCCCGACCAGATGCGAAAGAGAATATAGCAATTATAAAACTTTTTGGAAATATTTATGACAAGAGATAATGAAGAGCTTAATGCCCTTATTGGGGCAGTATTGAGAATAGATGCAGCGGAGCTTTCTGTGCCGCTCTATGGCCGCTTGCTTGAAGTCCACCCCTATTGGATTGTGATCGAGAAGAGAGACGGCAGTAAACGTATGGTAAGCCGAGGACGCATAGTTGGCATTGAGACTGTCAGGGGCTCGGCATGAAGTTCAAGGCATTTAGGCTGCCTAGGGAGCTTGCAGAGCTTTCATTGCAGGCGCTGTGGTCTGGACACCGCATTAAGCTAAGTACGTTGCTGAAACCAGTGCCAAGCCGTGAGGAAATAGAAGCTGAGAACGATCTGTGGGCGGAATATGACTTTTGAGATGGCCCCCTTGTTTTACTCAAAACCACTATTAAGAGGATATAATGACTAATATAAAACATCCCGGCGGTTGGCTTAAGATAAACTCGCCGGAAGATTTGCAAAAGGCCCTTACGCGGATGCTTAACAAAATTTTGATGTGCGAGGATCCGGTTACTCACGCGGGACGGTTTGCTTCGCTGGCGAATGCTTGGACCAATGCACATCGACTTTTCTTGGAAGAAGAGGAAATAAATGAGATCAAGCAGCGCCTTGACGCCTTGGAAAAGAACCGTGTCCAAAATTTAGGCCAAGGCTCGGAACAAAAATGAATAACTCCAATATGCTTTTAGAGGGGAGTGTCTTTGCTCAATTGCAGCGCTGTGTTGAGAAGGGACTGCTCCTTCATGGCAGCCGGATAACATCAATTGATATCTTGAAGGCTGGGGAACGGCCAATTTGCGCTACCAATGTCCCGGCAATTGCCATGATGTATGCGATAAGGCCGGATGAGACTTTTTTACCACCTTCAGACTGGGAGATTTGGGCGGTTGAGAACTTTGGTCCAGACTCGCGGGACTATCGAATCCGAGCGACTAAGGGCTTCATGAAAAAGGCTGGGCCGGGAAGCGTTTATGTTGTTGAGCCGGGACAATTCCAAAAGGGTAAGGCCAGTTTTGAGTATGTGGCGTTTAGCCCGGTTAGGCCCGTCGCGCGTGTTGATGTTGTACCTTCTGATTTGCCGTATAAAATAGACCGGCTGTCCAGAAGGCTTAGAGATTATTATCGGTCGGAGCTTGTCCGGCAAAATGCTATTTTACTTTGGTGAATATTATGATTTCTTTAAGTAGTTTGGAGAGAAGGTTGTCGGTCCTTGAAAGGCCCTTCAACGCAGATATTGACCTCTATCAACTGGAGATACGTACCTTGGAAGCGTTGACGGACACTGAATTGGGCTTATTAGATGAGTTTTATAGTCTGTTGCAGTCGGGATTTTCTTCAGAGAAGGTCTCCGGTATGATGGGCGAGGAATCGTATCAAGAGGCAATCGCAGCTATCGAAAAGGCAGACAGAGAATACAAGAGGCTGGTTGAGGGGGCGCGTCCTAAACGACAGGCTGCGCCACTAGAGCAGCGTAAGGAGCCAGAACGCGATGAAAGCCCCAACGCTTGAAGACCTCGATCGGGAGATTCAGCAAGCGCGACATAGAATGAGGCGCTTTGTAGAAACGGGCGATCTAAAGCGGCTTACTATGCTGAAAGGCCGGTTGGCAAAGCTGAAAGCTGATCTCTATGCAGTGAAGACTGCCCGGACGCAACCAATTTTTAGGGGGTCTTATGCTTACGAATCATGGGTCGAAAAACACTTAGAAGAGCGTTCATACTCATGATTCATCGATACATATTTCTGGTAGAAGATATTTTAGTACCTCGTAAATCTTAGATCTAAAGGCGGGATCTCATGAGACTTGTATATTGCGTTATTGCATTGTTATTAGCGGTTAGCCCTGGATTTGCTTTGGAATATACATACAACTCGACATCGGGAATATATAATATCACCGCTGGAACGGCTGATGATTATTATAATACATCCCAAGTAGATCCTGCAATATATCCACCTTATTTCGAGTATAATGAGACTTCAGACCCATATATAAAAATGATCGAGATCGATATCTCGACAAAGAATGAAAGCGAATTAAAAGAGATCATAAAACTATGTGATGATACTATCCGACATGGAAGAGATTTGCTGAATGGCACTCACTGGCTAGAAGACGGCGTAAATTTTGGATACTTGATAGATTATTGCGACTTCATGAAAATAAATGAAGTCACTAATTTGCTCGTGCGGCATCGATGCGAAGCTGAAATGGCGCTAAAGAAAATGAATGCATCTGGCTATCGTAAGCTAACTGATGAAGATGTGAAGTTATTTGAAGAACACCGTTTATATCCTGATGCACTTGCATATGAGTATTATAAAAAGTGTGTGATCCAACTAAGAGAAGATCGAAAACAAGTTGAACATCAAAGAACCCTAGGCATAAAAACTGAGCCAGGCAACTTCGACTCCACAAAAGTCATAGTACCAATGGGAAACTATACTGTAGAATTTGAGACCAGGTCACTTGAAGACTTTAATGTCCAGTACGAAAATATGACAACTGAAGTAGGTTCTGGGAAAAACTACCATACCGAGGAGTTTCGAGTGAGTGAATTCGAAATGAAAAGTTTAGTTGATGCTCCCAACCAGTTGACGCTCCAAATTAGTGTTGCTCAATACATAGGACCATCTAAATACGAAGCCACAAATCCGTTCGACGGATACAAAGCAGTAGACTACAAATATTATGAACATCTTGGTGCAATCCCTGTTCAAGTAGATGGTCACTCCGCTTCATTGTATCAGTCATATTACACAGAGAATAATAAACGACCGAATCGATATGCTATCGTTTATGCTTTCAATACAGGAACTACGAAAACTTTCGTAATGATTAAGACATATATGGCAAACTATGACAAGGACGTATCGCTTTGGATTGAGACATTGCACGTAGAGAGAAGGTAGAGAGAAAGTGAGGTCGGGAGAAGAAAGACAGCAGTGTCAAACAGCGCTTGGAACGAACCGGTAGTTGTTGTTAGTGGGACGCCGATAGCGCAGCCTAGGAGGCCGCAATGGCCCTGGGAGCAGCCCGGTCGCATTAAAAGATCTCGGGACTTCCTGCGCGAATACATCTGTGAGCGCTACTTGGTCAGGGTCTTTGATGAGACGGCCCGATACATTAGACGGTACGGAGTAGGCTACAATTTTGTGCGCGAGGATGAAGCGACCTTCGTAGTTAGGGCGAGCTGTCTTGCTCCTACGAATAGGGCATGGGTCTGCAACTTCGGGAATACCGAAGCAGATTTTATCTTGTTCTTTGGCTTTAGGGACCGCGAGAATCCCAGTTTGGAATTTTGTTTGGTTTTGCCTTTGTCGCGATTTAGGGACAGGGACAAAATCACAATCTTGGACGATGGGTATCATATTAGAGGATACAGGGAGTTTTGGATTGGTGATGAGAAGCTTGCCGAGATGCAAACAGTGATGGATGCGATAAGAAGCCGTAATAGCGAAGTGCTCGAAAGGTATTTGCCGAGGCCGCCAAGATAGGAAAAACGCTATGCAGTGCAGTGATATTGTACTATAGGGTCCATTCTTCTTATTCCTTTAACTATAAAATTACTACTGGCCTAGTAGTAACTTGTACTTTTTTTGATGATCTTACCCTATTACTCTATATTTAGCCTATTGCTATTGTTTTTACTATATCTCTTTCTCTTTATTTAATATAGTATAAAAGAAAAGATAGATAAATATTAAAAAACATAAATTTTAGTCTAGGGCAAAATCGATTGAGGAAGTAACGTGAGAATCGACTTCGGCCCGATAACTTAATGCTGACTCCGAAATAAAAAGATTTGGTATTGCTCATACATTTAGCTCGTCTATATGAGGTTTTAGGGCACCCTCAAGGCGAATCATGGCATCAATCATAGAATCAGATAATTCTGGCCATTTATCTTCATCAACGTAACCTCCCATTGAGATATCAATATCATTCACGATTTGGCTTGACTTTAATTCGGGACGAGGCTGCCAATCAAGTTTTCCTGCAAATTTTAGGTTTATTTCTGCTTCAAAATCAGACAATTTTTTAAAGATGTCTTTTGTCTCTTCTTTGGCTCTATTTATCGAAAACAATACCTGTGCATTATGTTTACGAATGATAAATTGATAAGAAAGACCATATTTCCCTGCTCCGGTTGAAATCCAGGTTGCTGCCTGTGGAGAAATATTGGCAAATAGATTCGTCTTCTTTTTCATTTTTTCCAGCAATAAAGCCCAGAATTGGGACCGCTTATCTGTTTGTATGCGCGATCCTGGCTTAACAATTAGCGTCAGTAATGGTGCTGGCGGAGAATTTTCTATTTTATATGCTTCTAGCTTTATTAAGTAGAAATTCGCTAATTGGGATCTGTTTAGCCACGAAACTGCATCAATATGTTCTTGTCTGGGTTCTGATACAATCCAAATCGCAGCTTTGGCTTCTGTAGTTGCCAAGTAAGTTATGAGCTTGCCTAGGTGATCGTGGTTACTTTTTTCAAGCTGATTTTCTATAATTACGGTGTTTCCAGAGTCATCTTCGGCAACTATATCAACAAAGAAGTTCTCAGTGTCCTGTTCACGTTCTGGATCCGATAATGATAAGTTAGTCTCTTCTTGTTCGAGAACTTCATTTAGGATATCGATATGTTTTTGAAGCCACGGTGTAAAGCTATTTTCTTCATGCTCCCAAACTTCACGAAGAGAAACTTTTTGCATCCTTCCAATTGTCATTGCGATTCTTCCTTATTAGCATAAGCTAAAAAATGTTGATGTACAATTGTTGCTCTTTAAGTTTCTGATTATAACTGTAATTTCAATTACCGTTATGTTTAAATACATAACACACTATTGTTATTATCGTTATGACAAGGATCGTGGGATATTGTCGAGTAAGCACCGAGAACCAGAATGGCTTGGATAGCTACGGCCTGGAAACTCAGAGAGACACGATCGCGAAGTATTGCGTTGCCAGTGGGCTAGAGCTAATCCATATCTATGAGGACCCTGCGTTTTCGGGATCGTTGCCACCTTTGGAGAGGCCAGGCTTAAATGCTCTGCTAGAGGCTTTGAAGGCCGGAGATGTCCAGCAAGTCGTTGTAACCAGGCTAGACCGACTCGCAAGGGATACTATGCTCTCGCTCTGGCTTATGAAGGAGATCAAGAAGCTGGGCGCGGAGCTAGTCAGTATTGCGGAACCAGGCCGCTGGGAAGATCCGACCCAGAAACTGCTCTTAACGATGGTCGCGGCTTTTGCTGAGTTCGAGAAGTCCTTGATAGCTTCGCGCCTGTCTAGTGGTAGAAAGACAAAGGCCCGCCAGGGTGGTTATGCAGGAGGCAAAGCACCCATCGGCTACAGGGCAGAAAGAGGCGGCAAAGCTCTTTCCTTGGATGAAGAAAAGGCAGCTACAGTACGCAGGGTCTTCGAGCTGCGGGACGAAAGACCTGATGCCTCGCTCAAGAAGCTCGCTGACACGCTGAATGCTGAGGGTTATACCACAAAAGAAGGTAAACAATTTCATCCTATGCAAGTTAAGCGGATCTTGGATAGAAAAGCGTTCTATGAAGGCATTTATAGCTATTCGGGAGTAGATGCTGAAGGGCAACACCATGCGATTCTTTAAATTAGATAAAGCAATTCAGACGCATAGGGTGGTTGAAAGAGATCGCCTCATTGGCATATAATGGCTATAAGGGTTATTTTCCCTACTTATTTATTACTATAATTTTTTAAAACTTTTAGCTATTAAGAAAAATAGCCATTATAACCATTATTGCCATTGGGGGAAGGCTGAAAGGATCTAACCTTTCGAGGAGGCGGTCTTCTGCCCCAATATGCAGGCCACAGCTTCAGATATTGATCATACCTCTCGCGTTTTGCTTCATCGGCCAGGTGCAGGTATCGCATGCTTGTCTTTATGTCTCTATGGCGCAGGACGTGCTGCATGATTAATAGATCGCAGCTATCTTGGGCTATGATCCATGCAAGGCTATATTATTTTATAAAATTTGGCACATCTATTTAACTTCTAAAATAAAACCCTAGATGTATGATACAAGTTAAGCACTCGTGTATCAATAATCTATATATCTTCGAATTTTAAAGATATACTTGAGGCAATAAGGAGTTTAACTCTAAATTCGCGATTAAATTACCGAGATCATGACGCCCGGACCGCTGATCACCATCGACCTGGATGCGACCACTGCCGAGGCGGCGAGGCTGATGCGGGAGCACAGGGTGCGAAGGCTGCCGGT
>JGI20214J51650_10003056_pt1 | contig 10500 bp, 10 predicted proteins | sample WetSurMetagenome_FD_51650 | JGI IMG/M metagenome (IMG submission 51650)
GTTCAAAAGTTCGTTTACTTTCTCCACAAAAATTTATTTGTAAATGAACGTTTTATTAATGAAAAGTGAATAAAGTACTTGTAAAATTACAAGTACTTTTAAAGAGTGGTAATCTATGAAGATAAAGAGTTATTGTAATGAACCAGGGTATAGAGATATTTGTCCTTTTTTAACTTTGACGGGGAATGCTCGGCAAAACATACATGTAGTCATAAAATACTGTATATTAATTCATTTTTTAAACGACTGGTACTTGATAAAATAAGTACTTGAAAGAATATAAGCACTTTAAATACAAAAAGTACTTGCAATAATACAAGTACTTTTAAAGGGAGATATGCTAAAAAGAAAATACACGCATGAAAATCATCGTGAATCAGCAGAGTTTTTTCACACAACTCCAAAACAATTACAATGTTGGCTTAAAGATGGAGCACCTGAAAATGAAGATGGCACTATTAATTTATTTATGATGCATCAATGGCTTTTAAAACGTGTACAAAAAACAGGAGCACAATTGAAAGATGCAAAACTTGAAGAGGAAGTTAAAAAATTACAAATTCAAAATCAAAAATTACTTGATAAGTATATTGATCGTGATGAAATGGAAAAAATATTGAGCTCCCGTGCATCAGGATTGCGAAATTATTTTGAACGTTCACTTGCAATGAATCGCGCATCTCGCTCAATGCGAAGTGTCGAGGAATTGGTGACTATAGATTATGAATTTTCAAAGCAATTAATGGAGTCATATCTTGGAAAAAAAGAAAACAAAAAAAGTTGAATCAAAGAAAAAAATTGTTGCTATAGAATATCATTGTTGGCATGATTTTATGCTTAGTTCATTTGGCCATGAATTTTGTATTAAGTGTGGAAGTAAAAGATGATATGAAATATAATTTTCCAAAAATTAAACATGAATATCCTTTGACAGAAGGAGAAAAGAGTTGTTTTGTTTTGCGTGATAGACCGTTACCGTCACAATGGGCGCAAGACAATCTTATTTTAGTTCCTGGCGGTTACGATATACCAGGAAAATTGACACTTAAACCCTATCAAATTGAACCTATTGATGCAATAACTCAGGTGAATCGATTACAATATTGTGGGTCCACACGTACTTTTAAATCGGGGATGACGGATATTTGTGCATTTTGGGCGATGAAACATCTTGGAATAAATGGTATGGTCGCGTATTCTGAAACTGGAACAGCAAAATTAATTTTTAAAACACGTATTAAACCAATGATAGAAAAAAATCCTTGCTTACTGGAATTATGGGATGGGTTAGATGATAATTTAACAATCGAAAATATTCTTTTGCAACGTTGTTTTTGGAGAATTGCGAGTGCTCAAAATAAAAATGATATGGCATCTACAGGCGCAGGGTTTGTCATTGGTAGTGAAGTTTCAAAATGGGAAGACATGACGTTTTCCGCTGTTGATATGTTATACGGAAGACAAGATGCATATCCATTAGAGCTACGATATTCGATCATAGAATCTTCTCCTTATAAAAAAAAGGATAATCTTTATAAAGAAATGTACAAGCGAGGAGTTTTAATTTTGTCTCCCGCATACCCTTGTTCTAAATGCGGTGAGTATCAAATTTTAACAGATAGTCAAATTAAACTTCGTGAACATATTACAAATGATAATAGCACACTTAGCGTATCAGCACAAGAAGCTGCAAAAATTCGAGAACAGGGAGACTCATCAGTTTTTTATGAATGTAAAAGTTGTCATCAAGAAATTTTACAATCTGATCGTGAAAAAATGGANCACGGTGTGAAATATATTGCACCTGCCATTAAAGAAATGGATGGAAAAGAAGTTATTTTTGAGCAACAAGCCGAACAAATTTTAAAAGACGGTACGATAATCGATCTTGATAAAAGAAAAAAATATAAAACTTGGTGTTTTCATTGGACACGTTTAGTTGATATTAATTTTACTTTTGCTGAGTGTTTAGCAAGATTTTTTGAATCTTTGCATAGCCCTGAAAAGAAAAAAATTTACGATAATGAAACTATGTCAAGATTTTCTCCGGAAGGAAAAGGAAAAATAGAACTACATTCTTTTGAAGAAAACAAACGTCCTTATTATTGTAATGGTCCATTATCACTAATTCCTGACGATGTTTTAATAATTACTGCGGGAATTGATTCAATGGATAAAGAATTTTATTACGTTATTCAAGGCTGGGGTGAAGGATTTTCTTCATGGATTTTAAAATATGGTATAATTGAAAGTAAATTTATAAATGATGAAAATATTTCAAATCGTGAACATGTTTTTGAAAAATTTAAAAATGAAATTTTATGTAAAGAATTAAAAACAGTATCTGGACGAAATTTACAAATACGTTTAGCGTTTATTGATAGAGGTGGGCATCGAGAAAAAGATGTTACGTATTTGTGTAAAAAAATTTCATTTCTTTGTGCATATATTGGATTAACGAAAACAGATTTAAAAAAAGAATTAATTGAAAAAAGCATTAACGGAAATTTTTATTTAGGACAAACAGAAGAATTGAGTGAACAAGTTGGATTAATGATGGAATCAAAATTTTGGTATTTACCTCAAGATGTGGATAATATTTTTATTAAACAAATTACTGCACAGTATCATATAAAAAAACGCGATGAATATGGAAACTCAAAAAGTATTTTTGTAAAAGAAGCTGAAGATCATTATCGTTCGTGTTTAAATATGTCATACGCTGCGGCAAAGTTATTAAAATTAGATATTGGTTTACATCAGGATTACGTTTTAAAAAGCTTACAAACAAAAAAAGAAGAAAAAATTGTTGAAAAAATAGAGCAAAAAAAGGAAGAACAAAAGAGAATACAAAGAAATGAATATTTTTCACGTGCATTGGGAGGAAGATAAAATGGAAACTGAATACTATGAATATCGCTGTGGAGATTGTGGGTATACTCGCAGTGAACCTTTGCCAGGAAATAATTTTCATTGGGCATGTCCGAAATGTAAAGTTGGAAATAGTCGAATTATAACAAAAATTAACAAAGGAGAAACGCATGGAAAAGAAACGAATTGATAACACTATCAAAAACAATGTTTGTAATGACCAGTATGAAACAAAACGTTTTGACACATTTCCTTCTGAAAGATTTGAAATGGATTTGGCCATTGCATTAGAAGAAATGATAAAAAAAGACTTTTTTTATGAGGATTCTATTGTTATTAATCAACATGAATGTATCATAATTTTTGTGAAAAAAGTATAAAAATTACTTGTATTATAAGAAAGAAGGTGGTATACATTATGCTATGAGTACATTAGATGACATTGAAGATAATGTTTTAGAACAAGCGGCATCTGGGGTTTCCTCAAAATCAATTGGAGATAGAACATATCAATATAGAAACCCTAAAGACACATATGATTTGTTGAAAACTTTACAAGCGGATTCAATGACAAAAAACGGACCATTTCTAAAAGTACGTTTTATTGGAAATAAATAATGAATTTTATAAATGATATTAAATTTTTAGGGTCCGGTTTGTCAAGTATTTGGCAAAAAAGGCCGTCTTTAATAACTAAAGAAATGCAGTTTAGAGAATTAGCACAACAAGCATATAAGCGTGGAAAGTCTTTATCTGCATCAAGAACGTATCAAAATTCATATTATCCGGGAGCAGAAACATCGAGGTATCGTTCTGACTGGTTAACACAACTGTGCACATCTACATCTTTACTAAGGCAATCTTTTAAAGTCTTAGCGGCACGATCTGAATACGCTTTTCGGGTAAATCCGTATATGAGACGTGCAGTTAATATTCTAAAAACTTTTACCGTAGGAAGCGGAATACGTCCGTTTCCTTCTGTAAAGGATAAAAACGGAAACTCTATTGAATCGATTAATAAACAATTAGCTGCTAATTGGGAGCGCATTAATGATGAAATTTATCGTATAGGTTCTCAAAAAATTTCGGCGTTAGAAGCACAAGGAATTGAATTTGAAAGTATGGTCACTCTTGGAAGTTGGCTAAGACAAACTATAAAAGGAAATAAAGAATCATTGCTTCCATTCGCATTAACTTTAGTCAAACCTACACAATTAGATTTTTCACACGACACTTATTTTGATGATTATAATAAAATACAATATGTAAGTAATGAGCAAACGTATAATATTTTAGGACAAAAAATGAATTCATTTTTTGAGCCTATTGGTTTCTGGCTTGACACAGAAAATGAATTGCATTCTTCAGAAACAATGTCAATACATTACAAAACGGTAGAAATTGCGCAATATTTAGGAATACCATGGACTGTTCCTTCATTGGGATCTGTTTGGGACATTGAACAATTGATTGAAGATAAAATGTTGCAATCCAGAGAACTTTCTCGTATGGGAATTTTTATAAAAAAGAAAGCAAAAAAAGATTTTGATGATATTTTGGAAATTTCCGACGACGGAGAAGAATCAATACCATTTGATAAGGCTCAAATTTATTTTGGCGACGAAAAACCGGAAGCAATTCAATTTGATGATACTTTAACGAATACTTTGACTCCGATGATAAAAGTGCAATTGCACGCTCTTGCAATTGGTATTGGGATGTCTTATCAATTGCTATCTTCAGATTTGGAAAATGCAAATTTTGCAAGNGGGACATTAAATCGTTTAGTAGACTCAAAATTTTTTAAAAGTTTGTTTAAACATTTTTATAAATGCTCTTGTCAACCACTTTGGGATAAAATAGTTGAATGGAGTGTTCTTTCTGGTAAAATTGATGGATTATCATATTCAGATTATATAAAAAATCCTTGGATGTATAAACAATGCTATTGGTTGCCCGAAGGGGATCAATTAGGTGCAAATCCATTACAGGATGCCCAAGCAAAAAAATTGCTTTACATGTCAGGACAAATAACGATGCAGCAATGGCAAGCAGAAAACGGAAAAGATTATAAAGAAGTTCTTTCGCAACGAGCACGTGAAAAACAAGAAATAATTGATGCTGGTTTAGACGAACTATTACCGACGTTTTCCGGTCAAAATACTCAAAATGTAAATTCAAATAATTCCGTAACTCAAGGATTATAAAAATATGAGAAAATTTTTAATGCAATTGACAAAAAATGTTGGAGAAATTCTTATTTATGANGAGATTGGTTTAGGTGCTATTGATACGAAATCTTTTAAATTTGAATTGGATAAATGGAGTGATGCAAAAACTATTAATATTCATATAAATAGTCCCGGTGGGAGTGTATTTGAAGGGTTTGCAATATATAATTTATTAAAAGCACATAAAGCAACTAAAAACGTTTATATTGACGGCTACGCTGGAAGTATATCTTCTGTTATTGCGATGGCTGGTGATACTGTTAAAATGTATGAAAATACGTATCTTTTTGTACATCGACCCTTTGCATATACACAAGGAGACGCCGAAGAAATGCAAAAAACAGCAAATATGCTTTTACAATTAGAAAGTAATGCTGTAAAAATTTATTCTCAAAAAGCAACTAAAACAACTGAAAATGATATACGTCAAATGCTAAAAGATGCTACATGGATATCTGCAAATGATGCGGTAAAATTGGGGTTTGCTGATGAAATTTTAGAAGCTAAAGAAATTGATAATTTATTATGCAGCGATAAATATTCTATTCCTCAAAATATTTCATTCAAAATTTTACAACTGCAATATTTTGATCCACAAAATCCATACCCNAACGAGCACGCTGCAAGAATTATAGATCCATCAGAATTTGAAACAGAAAAAAATTCATGGGGTACAAAAGAAATTGCTCCAGGAATTAGAATTATTTTAGGAAAATTAAAAATCACTGGAAAATGGGAAACCCAAGCGTATCGATTTAATAAAGATAAATTTACTTCCGAGGAAGCAAAAAAATGGCTTGAAGATCATAAAATAAAATATATATCATTCGAACCGGCATCTAATTCAAAAGATTTTTTTATACCGAATATTTTAAATTTTTTACAAGGAGTAAATAAAATGAAAAAGTGCCCAAAATGTGGGAAAGATGTTTCAAATGAATTTGAATTTTGTAATCATTGTGGCGCAAATATGAAGAGTGATCCAATGAAAGAAGCTCATGATAGAGAAATTTTAGAAGCAAAAAATCTTGGAATACAAGAAGAAAGTTTACGTGTGTCAGAAATTTATAGTCGTTGCAGTAAATTTTCTTTACCTCAGGATTTTGCTGCAAAGCTGGTTTCCGATAAAGTTTCTTTACATGATGCTATTAGTAAAATATTAGATAAAATTTCAGAAAGTAAAAATTTTGATNCTATATGGCCTAATATTCAGTTTGGAACTGATGAAAAAGATAAATTTAAAGACGGTTGTGTAAATTCATTATGTGTTGCCGCGAACTTGGAAAAAGACCCTGTTAAAATTGTTGAAGCAAGAAAAAGTGATATGCCACAAAGTTTGCACGGGTTAGTTAAAGGATTTTTGAGACAAGAGGGAAAAGTATCTTCAAATAGAATAGATAATATGTTGCCTCATGATATAGCAGCACACGCTTTTAGATTATCTGCGATAGGCACTTCTGATTTGCCTTCTGTATTAGCCGATGTCGGAAATAAATCTTTACAAAAAGGATTTACCGAAGCACCAACTACGTTTGATATTTGGGGCTCATCTATGGATGTTCCCGATTTTAAATCTGTGAAGTTGATTAAAATGAGTAATTTTTCGAACGTTGACAAAATTCCTGAAGGAATGGCGTTTAAATTTGGAAAATTTTCTGATAAACAGGAGACGGTATCTATAAGCACATCGGGTAAAGCTTGTTCTATTAGCCGTCAAGCGTTTATTAATAACGATCTTCGCACATTTACGATCGTTCCTCAAGCACTTATGGGCTCTGTCAAGCGTGGAATTAACAAAGATTTCTATGATGTTTTGTGTTCTAATTCTTTGCTTGGTCCTGTGATGACTGAAGTTGCATCTGACGGAAATACAAAGAATTTGTTTGAGGCAACGTATCATACAAATTATACGGCTTCTGGGAGTGTTCCCTCTGTTGCCGCAATCGCAGCTCTTGAAAGAAAAATTATGGATACGGTTGCGATTCCTCCGGAAAAAAATACCGATGCTGATCCATTGAATATACCGGCGAAATGGCTAATTACTGGAACGGCAAATAAATTGATTGCAGAACAGTTATTACTTGGTTATTCCGTTTATGCAACCACGGTTACGGATGTTAATACTGTACGGGGAAAAATAACTCCTGTAACGGATGCATATTTGCAAAAACTTTTGACAGCTGCATCAAAACAATATGCTTGGTATCTTGCAGTTGATCAAAATCAACTTGAAACTATTGGAGTTGCATATTTACAGGGTAATCGCGTACCGACAATGCGTAGTGAGACTTCGCAAATCAGTGAAGCACTTGGAATAACATTTGATATTTATTTTGATAGTGGAATTTATGTTGCGGATTACCGTGGTATTGCGTTAAATGCCGGACAATAATTAGATAGTTAACAAGGGTAGATTATTTTAATCTATCCTTATTATTACTTTGTAAATTAACAATTAATTGAAGGAGAAAATAAAATGGTTGGAACTTGTAGATTGATTCAAGAAATTGAGTCACTTGATAGACTGGAATACGCACACACTTCAGCAGTTGTTGCATGGACACCAATTTTTGTTCCCGCTTTTGGTGTTCTTGTTCCTATGCGTTCGGCAGATGCAAACGTTATTGTAACCTTTTATAGAGCCGGTGCGTTTAATTTTAAAATTGCTTCTGCCGTTACTGTTATTAAGGGAGATATTCTTTACTATAATGTTACTAATGGCAATGTACAATTGACAAATCCTGAAGGTTCTGGGTTTCTTCTTGGACAGGCAATTACGGCAGGGAGTGCTGTTGCTGGCTATGTTGATGTACAAATTTTTACAGGCAATGTATCCGTTTCGGATCAAATCGTTGTGTATGGAAGTGATGGAAAATATAAAGCGGCATATCAAACGATCGATCTTGCCATTGCTGCAATGGTTGCTAATGATGAATTGCGTATAAAATCAGGTGAATATAATTTAACAGCTGCTTGTAATATAACTGTACCAGGAATAAAAATTATAGGAGATGGAAATGTTACAATTAATGGTGCTGCAAACGCTGCGTATTGTTTTAAAACGGTTTTTGGGGTGCTTTCTGCGACAGCGTCGTTAACATTTAAGAATATTACAATCAATCATGATGTTGCTGGAACTACAAAGGCAACAATGGTTGGATTGTGGATACTAAATACTGGTGCAACTAAAAAAATAAATGTTTATCTTGATGACGTTGAATTTGAATCAAGTGGCGGTATTTCTATCGATCAGGACCATGCCGATACATCAAATGCAATCAGAGTTTATTGTAATAGATGCACTACGGAAGGTCCGGTGGACCTGGTTTGTGCAAATGATGGAGATAGATTTAGATTTTTTTATGGTAATTTACGCGGTGGTCTTGTTTCCGATGCCGGAAATTACGATGCGGAAATTACTATTGCTTGGTCAACGTTTTTGTTGAATGGAATCACTGGAGGGCATTCAAATCAGAGAGTTATTTTTATTGCAAGTGTGAGTGAAACTGATGCCGACCCGGATGTTTATTTAGAAGCTGTCGCTGGGGATGTGCAGACACAGACTCCACAAGTAATTGCTTTTGATGCTCCTTAATATTGGTGTTTAATAAGGGGACATTTTGGGTACATTATCAGTATGTATGATTGTTCGCGATGAAGAAAAAATAATAGCATCTACTATAAAAAATCTTTGGCAAATAGCCGATGAGATCATATTAGTAGATACCGGATCAATTGATAATACGCGACAGATGGCCGAAAGGTTAGGCTGTCGCGTATTTTATTATGCATGGGATTTTAATTTTTCGAATGCGCGAAATGAAAGTTTAAAACATGCAACGGGTGATTATATTTTATGGTTTGACGCTGATGATTATATAAATGAGCAAACAGTTTTTAAAATTTTGCAACTAAAAAAAGAAATAAAAAATCACTATTATGTTTTTACTTTGGAGAACACCAATTGGATACCTGATACATTAAATTTAATTGGTTATGTGAATACACCCCAAATCAGAATGTTTAAACGTAATAAAAATATTTTATTTAATGGACGTTTACATGAACAATTAAATTTTAAAAATACAATGTTGCAAAGAAAAGAGTTATTATCAATAGTAATTTATCATCAAGGGTATCAAAATCAAGAAGTTTTACTAAAAAAAATCAGGAGAAATAACTTTTTACTTTTGCTCGAATTTGGTTTTAATAAAGATAAAATTGTTCAATTAGAGTATCAAAAATATTTTATTTATTCATATGAAAATTTAATTATTGTTTTTGATAAAAATAAATGTATTGGATTATCTCAATGTAGTTGTGATTTTGATTTTTATACAAAAATAGATAAAATAATTGAAAAATATGAAGATAAAAATAATGATTCTTTTTACAAATTGAACGAAGAAATTGAACGTATAATTAAAGGACAAAAATGTCAACTGCCGATTTAATTTCAGAATTTGAAACTATATATCTTTTAGATAATGAATTCTCAGAGGATATTGTTTACAATATTTTAGATATTGTTGCAAAACCTATTAGAGCAGTTATTTATCGCAATGGATATCATTCCTATAGGCAATTTGGTGATCGTGGAGCCGGATCTATGCCATCTAAGTATGATTTAAGTGTTGCTATTAGTAAAGGGTCTATTAATGGAATTTTATCTGTTATTGAAAAATCAGATACGATAAATGCATATTTAAATACCGGCGACATTGCTATGGTAAAATTTAGAGTAACAAAAATTTACAAACAAGATTTTGCATGCTGGTATTTAGGATTGTTAAAATGATGGAAGTAACTGTAAAAGTTTTCGATCAAGCAGACTTGAAAGTGATGTTTCGAATTGCTCCAGAGCAATATCGAAAAACATTAATAGGATGGATGATACGAGAAAAAGGGTTTTTTGTTGGAGATAAAAAAGGAAAAGACGGGGTTTTTACAAGAAAAATGATGGCAAAGGATTTATCAAATAACAAAGGAAAATGGGCATATAATGTTGCAAAGTCATTTAAAGGTTATGTAAATAATACAAATAATATACATGGTATGACTTTACGTATGGGAGTTAACTTATCCGGCAAGAGTATGTTTGGGCAACAGATTGCTAAAATGCAAGACGGATATAAACAGAATGTTGTTGGAAATTGGATGATTATTCCAAATTATGAGGAAATGTTTTTCGCACGACCAAGAAAAAAAGCTATGGAAATGTTTCATGACTTGGTTAATAATCAAAAATTATTTATTGTGGCACATGCCGGTAAAATTTATTATATTGACAAAGCAAGTAACGAATTGATGTTTACAGGAGTAAAAAATATTACTGTGCCAAAACAATTTAATTTTATGGAAGACTGGGAATCACGTCAACCACAAGTGATTGATAGAG
>JGI20214J51650_10003057_pt1 | contig 10499 bp, 14 predicted proteins | sample WetSurMetagenome_FD_51650 | JGI IMG/M metagenome (IMG submission 51650)
GGCCCCACGGCCATCCCGGCCTTCGTGCCCTTTCCCAGCGCCACTCCCGGCGGCGTTTCCTGCCAGGTGGGCAACCAAGCGTTCTTCTTTTGCAGTTTCCTGTCGCCTTTNCATATGCCTTCGTGCGAGCGGTCGAACGCGGCCTTGGCCGCTTCGGAGTTGATGCGCCCGGCCTTCTCGCCGAGCTTTTCCCCGAAACGGTTCATGATGGCCCTCTGTATCGATTCCAGGGAGACGAAGTCATCGGCGCGGACCATGGCCCCGAGGATGGAGGTGTTGACGATGGGGGCCTTGAGCAGCTCGAGCGCGATGCTGGTGGCGTCCACGCTCACACAACGCGCTTCGATCCCCAGATCGATCTCTGACGGCGCCAGGCGGCTGTTGACCACCGCGCACCCCCCCTTCTTGAGGCCAGCGGCCACTGGCTCGATGTCCAGGAGAGATTCGTCCATAATGACGAGCATGTCTGGCTCGGACACCTGGGTCCTGTCACATATCTTCTTGTCGTCGATGCGGGCGAAGGCCATCACCGGAGCGCCGCGGCGCTCGGCGCCGAAGAACGGGAAGGCCTGGGCCTGCTTGCCTTCCAGTATCGCCGCCTCGGCTATGGTCTGGGCGGCCATGACCGCTCCCTGCCCGCCTCGTCCGTGGAACCTTATCTCGTACATCTCTCTCTCCTGGGAAGTTCAGATTGCCAGCTGATGGAATAAGAAGGTTGTGGAAGGTGTTTCGTCCGGCCGATCTCAGTTCACGAGCGTCAGCCAGTGATGGTATTTGGGATCGTTGCCCCGGGCAGCCTCGAAGAACGCCTCCTGGATGACCTTGGTGATGGGGCCGCGCTTCCCCTGGCCGATGTTCCTCTCATCCAAAGAACGTATGGGCGTGACCTCCGCGGCCGTGCCGGTCATGAAGAACTCATCGGCCATGTAGATCTCGGAGCGCGTCAGCTCCTTCTCGATGACCTGGTAGCCCTTGTCCTTGGCGATTATGGTGACCGAGTCCTTGGTTATGCCCTCCAGGACCCCGGAGGACAGCGGCGGGGTGTATAGCTTCCCGTTCTTGATCATGAATATGTTCTCGCCTGGCCCCTCGGCCACGGTGCCGTTGGTGTTGAGCATGAGGGCCTCGTCCGCACCCCTCTGGTTCGATTCGATCTTCGCCAGAATCGAGTTCACGTAGTTACCGCAGATCTTGGCCTGCAGCGAGGTGGAGGTGTTGGCCGGTTTGGTCCAGGAGGAGGTAATGAGCTTGGCGCCGTTCTCCATGCTCTCCTTTCCCATGTACACGCCCATATGAGCGCAGGCTATGGCCACGTTGACCTTGAACTTGAAGGGGTTGAGAACGATGCGGTTCTCGTCGTTCTCCCCATACCAGGCCAGGGGCCTGATGTAGTCGGCGTTGGGTATGGTGCTGCGGACGGTGAGCCTGGTGGCCTCCACCAGGTCCTCCACGGAGTAGGGGTGGACCATGCACATGACCTTGGCCGAGTCCAGGAAGCGCACCATATGCTCCCTCAGTCGGAATACGGCCTTGCCTTTGGGCGTATCATAGATGCGTATGCCTTCGAAGACCCCGCTGCCGTAGTGCAGCGCGTGGGTCATGAAAGGCAGCAGCGCCTTTTCCTGCTCGATCATTTGGCCGTTCATCCACATCATAGGTTTCTTTTCCGACATGTGAGATCTCCCGAGCTTGAACACACCACATCCAGTACCATGACGGTCGGTGGGCGTGCGCCTTGGTAAGACGTGACACGCATAAAATCTTTGCGAATTATCAGTCCACTTGCTTGAGGGCCCGGATCAAGCCATACGATCGCATCCCTCCGCGGCCTTCTCCCGCACCTTGGCCTTTTCCAGGAGGAGGTCCACGTCCTCCCCGCACAGCGCGGCCAGTTCCTTGCCTATGACGATCATGCGGTTGGCCGAGAGCTCGAAGCCCTTGCTGCGCATGCGCTCGGCGGCCTGGGCCGTGTTCTTGATGGAACGGTCGCTGACCAGGTTGTCGGCGAAGCTGACCACCTTGTCCTCCAAGGTCACGGGCATGTAATCGCCGTCTGGTAATCCCAGTTCCTTGGCCTCTTCGGCGGTGAACCCGGATGCTATATGGCGACCTATGCACAGCACCAGTTCCTCGGGCAGGGAGCGTTCCCGGGCGATGCGCACGCTCTCCCAGACGTGCTGGACGCCGTGCGTTCTCGAGCGTCCCACGTCATGCAGCAGGGAGGCGGCGTTGACCAGCGCCGGATCGGCACCGCAACGGCGGGCTATCTCCATGGCCACCACGTTCACCACGCAAACGTGGCGGATGACGACCGAGGGGAGCTTCTCCTCCCGCATGATGCGCAGGCATTCCTCACTGCTTGGGTAGCTCGACAACGGTCTTCCCCCTCTCGCAGGGCAGCACCTTGATCTGCGCTCCCTGGTAGTCACGCTGCAACCCTTTTCCTTGGAAGATACGGTCCAACAGTATGGCCAGGGCGGCCACCTCGGAATGCGGCTGGTTGCCCACGGCCACGTTCATGTCCGCTCGCTGGTAGACCTCCGGGGGCACCTTTTCCGCCCCCACCACCACCAACACCTCCCCATCGGGGACATTTGACGCCACCTCGTCCACCGGCAGCCCGTACATGGTCAGGTGCACCACCGTCCCCTGGAAGTCCTGCAGATAACGGCGCCAGTTGACCCCGGTGGTGATGGTGAAATCACCGCCGAATCGTTTGACCACGTCCTGCACGCTTTCTTCAAGGACAGCGTCCTTGGTCGAAACGATTATGCCCTTGGCCCCGAAGGCCCGGGCGGTGAGCGCCACATGGGTGGTGATGCGCTTATCCCTCTCCGGTCGATGACCCAGCCGGAGCACGGTGATGTTAGGCACATTACTCCTTCAGAAGTTCCAGGCGATGACCGCGGTAATCCATCTTGACCGAGCGCTTTACCAGGCTCTTGAGCATGGTGGCNGTCATTCCCAGGTTCTCGGCCACGTCCCCGGCGAACTTGCCTTCCTTGCCGATCTGTTCCAAGATGTTGCTCTCCACTTCCTCGAAATCATCATCCGGCATCATGGCAGCGTAAAGGACGTCGGATATCTCATAAACAGGCCAGGAGGCGTTGATGTGGAATGAATTGTAGTAAGTGTGGTAGGCCTTCTCCGGGCGGTTGCCGCCGGAAGGTTGCCATCTGGTCTCCACCAGNTTCATCTTCTCGAAGAACTTCAAGGCCTCCTCCCCCTCNTCCCCATACTTATCCTTGACGTCCTTGGTCGTTCGCCACTCCAAAGTGACCTCCTTCAGGATGTCCCTCTTAATGGGGGTATCAACCGCCCTCAGCATCGAAACCAGTTCGGAGGGTTCGTTGATGACCTTGATTTTATTCATAACTCCGGTAATTACCTTCAGAAAATAAAAACCCTGCGGACACACCGGAAAAATCAATCGGGATATAAAATCGGCTACTGTTCTCGCTTCTGGAGGAGAGGAAAACGTATTGGAACGGCGCGGTAACGGTTCGTCTAACAGCTTTGGGAGAGGGGAATAACATTATATGCCACCTTTCGATTCCTTTTCCCCATGTCCAAGTTGATCTACCAGTGCCTGGTGTGCAACAAGGTCCACGACAATAAGGACGCGGCCGAGAACTGCCACAAGGGACCTATCCAGACCGTTGAGACAGGCATCACCAGGTTCAGCAAGCGCAAGGGCCTCATAGGCAACTAGGCGCCGATGGCCCTCCCGATCATTTTTTAAATCAGATNGGGAGCTGGCCGAATATCAGTCCCAGCCATAGCAGGGGAACCACTATCAGCACNAGATCGTCGTCCAGGAACTTGAAGCGGATGGCCTCCAGGAAGACGGCNATGGGCGCTATCAGGGCGGCCGAGATCAGGACCGGGAACGTCAGTCCGTAGAAGTATCCCAGCCCCAGCAGCATGATGGAGAAGTAGGCGANGACCGGCANGGTGGGGTTCATCTTGCTTCCTTTCCGGCGCAGCTCACCGATGAGCGGATCGACCCAACCCATGCCCATGAGCACGGGGAGCACCAGCTCGATGGGGAAGTACAGGAAGGTGAACGTTAGCCCCACGGCGGTGAAGGAGGCCGCGGAGGGCCGGTCGAACTCATAGGAGCGCATCCCGGGCACTTTTATCCGGAAGGTGAGACGTAGGGCCTCGAACCCCAGGGCGAAAAGCATGATGAAGAGCAGCCCTTCCGATCTGGCCAGGCCGGGCAGCAGTGGATCTGGCAGATAGTAGTATACGCAGAACAGCGGGGCGCAGATGTGCACCAGCCGCCGGAACGATTGCCAGTCCATGCCAGAGGAAAGGTCCCAATAGAATAAATCAGTTGCTCAGATGAAGGAGCTCCGGCCCCATTTCCTGCCGATCCCCTTGTAGAAGTACAGGCTGAACAGGAGAAGCACGCCGCAGACGCCCAGTATTCCGGCCAGAGCCCACCAGGCGCCGCCCATGAGGCTGAAGGACAGTATGGTGAGCAACAGGTCCGGAAGCAGGGAGATGGCGGTGAACTTGGTGAGCACCGTGGGGTTCAGGAAGAAGGAGTTGGCGTTCAGCCCCGTGAGGTAGGCCGTGGCCAGGATCATATAGACGGTGGTGCAGTAAAGGACGATGAGCGCCAGCCAAAGCAGTTGCCACTCGTTGTTCAGCATGGAGATGAGCACCACGAACATCGTGGAGACGGCCGTGGTCAGAATGAAGAAGGCGACCAGTTTCGTTTTGATGACCTGGGGAACGGAGACGGGCAGCGTTTCGTAATAGTCGTTAAGGTCGGTGTTGGTCAACCAGGTGTAGAGAAGGACGCCGAAGAAGCCCACCATGGCCCCGTAGAACACGGCGTTGAAACCCACCGGGATGTTCAGCCCGTGGTTGATGTACCAGGTGGTGAAGCTTAGGAAGACCAGCGGCACGATGTAAGCGAAGAACATCTTAGTGGCCAGGCCGGAGCGCCTGATGTCCACGAACTCCTTGGCCAGCAGTGTAGGGGACTTGAGGAAGGAGAAGCGCTTGAGCTGTTCCTTGTAGAGCTCCTTGTGCCGCCCTACGGATATATGACTGTCCGGCCGGACCAGGTTCACGGCCAGTGTCAGGAAGACGATGGTCAGGACGACGGTGATGCCCAGGTACGGCAGCGCCATGGACCAGTCCGCGGTGAAAGGCTGGACATGGAGCTGATACCCCAGGCCGGGGACGATGACCTCCATGCCGTAGCTGTGCGTGAGCCCGAACCCGCACATGAGCAGGACCAGCCCGGCCACGCCGACCCCGAAGAGCCGGCGGTCGATAGAGTAGAGGACGGAGATGAAGAAGCTCAAGGCCATCCCGTACAGGAAGCTCAGCACGAGCCCCAGGAACATGAGCAGCACTGATGCCAATGAAAAAGAGGCCAGGGCCGCCCCCAGCAGCATTCCGCCCAGGGCGGGAAGGAGCATCAGCGCGGCGTAGAATATGGCGTCCTTCAGGTACATGTTCAGGAAGACCTGGCGGAAGGTCAGCGGGTAAAGGAAGGGCATGCTGAGTATGAAGTTGTCCTTGCCGTAGCGGCGCTCCAGTATCGTTCGCCCGATGAAGCCGAAGGCTCCCACGCTGACCCCGTAGATGAATATGCCACCGTAGGTCATGGTGATCAGGTCGATGAAGCGCAGATCGCCGGTCAGCAGGTTCATGCCGTAGGTGAAAAGCGCGGTAAAGAAGAATATGTAGAGCGGAAGGGAGAGGAACATGTGTCGCGAGGAATAGGACACATGCATGCGGTACTCCTCCCGCAGCATGAGATTAAGGAGCGACACCATTGCCCCCGCCCACCATCCTCATGAAGAGCGATTCCAGGTCCTCATCCTTATTGAGGACGTTGGACACCTTGTCCCTCAGGACCACCTTGCCCCGGTCCAATATCACTATGTCGGTGACGATCCTCTGCGCTATGTCCAGGATGTGCGAGCATAGGAAGACCGTTCGACCCTCGTCGCGCAGTTCCAGCAGGTAGTCCCGCAGCTTGCGCTGATATATGGGGTCCAGGTTGATGAACGGCTCGTCCAGGAACAGCAACTTCGGTTCGTGGATGAAGGCCGCGGCCAGCATAACCTTCTGCCTCATCCCTTTCGAAAGGTCACGGCATAGCGTTCCTTCGGACTCCTTGAGGTCAAAGAAATCTAGCCAGTGCTCGATCCGTCCGTCCAGCGATTGCACCTCATGCAGCGTGCCAGCGAACCTCAGGAACTCCGAGGCGGTCAGGTACGACGGCGGGCTTTCCACCTCCGGCACGATGCCCACCCGACGCTTGATCTCCATGGCCTGCTTTAACGGGTCCAGGCCCAGCACCTCGGCCGACCCTTCGTTGGGCGGCAGCTGTCCGGTGAGAATCTTCAGCAGGGTGGACTTGCCGGCGCCGTTGGGACCGAAACACCCGAAGAACACTCCCTCCTCGACAGTGAACGTAGCCTGGTCCAAGGCCACGAAGTCCCCATATCTCTTGGTGAGCCCATCCACCCTTATGGCCGGCATGAAGGTAACCATATAGCGTGGATTATATAATCTGTGCGCGCTGGACCGGTGTTGTTGGAACGAAGGGATGGGGAAACGGATTTAACTATACCCAATGTTATCACGTGTCTATCGGGAAGCCGGGAGATGTCAAGATGAAAGGGCACAGCGTTCTTACCAGCAAGATCGAGTCCGAGGTCGAGCTATTGGAGAGGCACGTGGTGATGTTGAACGCCATCAAGAAGCACGAGCCTATCGGCATCATTCGCCTCTCGGAGCTTTTGGATATCCCCCAGCACAAGGTGCGCTATTCGCTGCGCATCCTGGAGCAGGAGGGACTTATCAACCCTTCGCCCGAAGGCGCCGTCACCACCGAGAAGCTCACCGAATTCTACGATAGGGTGGTGGAGATCCTAGACCGTATGGAGGTCACCGTGGGAAAGCTCAAGGGGGAGCTGGAAGAGGAATCCAAGAAAAGCATAAAGGATTAATACCAAGCCCCTGTTTTAGACGCGCATCAGGCCGTCGTAGCTCAGCCGGTAGAGCGTGGGACTGTTAATCCCAAGGTCAGCGGTTCGATCCCGCTCGACGGCGCCATTCATCTAAATTTTATAAAAAAGGTTTCAGGCCCTTATCATTATCAGCATCATCTTGAAGGCCTTGACCCCGTGCAGGGCGTGCGGCTGGTTGGCGGGCATTATCAACATCTCGCCTTCCTTGACCAGTTGCTTCTTACCGGCTATGGTGATCTCCGCCTCGCCGTCCAGGATCTCCACCATGGCGTCATAGGGCGCCGTATGCTCGCTCAGACCCTGTCCTTGGTCGAAGGAGAAGACGGTGACCGTCCCCACGTTCTTGTTGATGAGCGTGCGGCTGACCACCGCCCCGACCTGGTAGGAGACCAGGTCCTTGGACACCATGACCTTTCCTATGAGATCTTCCTTCTTGGCCCCGTCTGGGTTCATCATTTCCATCGGCATCTTAATCCCTCAAAGCACCTTGGTCGAATTGGTCGGCCTGGGCATCTTCACCACCAGGAATCGGAAGACGGAATCGGATTCGTTGAACAGGCGGTGGGGGACCTTGGCCGGGGACTCGATCACGGTGTCCGCGACGATCTCCTTCACCTCATCACCTATCTCCACCTTCCCTGTTCCTTCCAGGACGTAGAAGAACACGTCCACCGGGGTCACGTGCTTTTTCAGCGCCTCGCCCGGCTTTAGGGTGATCACGACCGCCTGGCCGTGCTCGTGGTCGTATATCATGCGCACGCTTACCTTATGCGGGTTCTCCTTTTCCGGGAACTCCGTGTACTTTGCTGCCTTCATTTGCTCACCTTTCCTTTGGAATATTTTAAAGAGTCCTTGTGGCAGGCCCCCAGGCACCTGCCGCACAGATAGCATTCCGCCCCGGCCCTGGCCTTCAATACCTGGGACGGGCAGACCTTCTGGCACCGGCCGCATTCCACGCAGCCTTCGTGTCTCCTGACCCCCAGGAGGCTTCGTCCCGAGAACAGGGACGACAGCGCCCCGACGGGACAGAACAGGCGGCAGAAGGGCCGATAGACGACGGTGGAGGAGACCATGATGGCCAGGAAGACGATCGCGGAGAATGTCAGCGTGAGGGTGAAGAGGTCCTGCAGCCCCAGCAGCTTGGTCAGGTTCATGGAGAGCACCATCGACGAGACCAGTATGACGATGAACATGGCCCAGCGGACCAGATCGGTACTATAGCTGGGGACCTTGATCTTCTTCAGCGGCGCCAGGTAGGCCAGCTCCTGCACGGCGCCGATGGGGCACACGTGCCCGCAGAACACGCGGCCCACTATCAGCGAAGACAGGACGACGGCGCTAGTGGCCACGATGACCATGGGCAGATTGGCCTGATGTATCTTACCCAGCAGTAGCAGTTGCAGCTGCCAGGGGAACATGGGGGCGAAGTAGGCGAATCCCATCAGCGCCGAGAGCAGTAATATGACCCACCCCAGTTCCTTCCTGAGCTTGCCCTTGTAGAGCAGGTATGTCACCATCGGCACCATGACCAGCGTGTAAAGAATTCCCAGCATCATCCCGGTTTCGACCTTCACGAGCTTACCCCCAGACATTTCCTAAGCATACCCAGAACCGGCGGGGAGCGCGAGCGAAGGTCATAGGAGAAACCGGAATGCCTCCACTCCAGGACGGCCATGCGTATGCTGCCCATGTAGAGCAGCGTGAAGGCCTCCTCATCAACGTCCGGGGCGAACTCGCCCAGGCGTTTCCCTTCTTTGATCAGCTGATGTATCAGCGTCGAGCGCGACGTACGGCGCAGATCGAACCTCTCCCTTGTGGATGGGTACTCCCGGAATATGTCCTCCTGGAACAGCACAGACGTGTGGTGCGGATTGTTCTGGAACTTCTCCAGCTGCCAGGTCAGCATGTTCTCCAGAGTTTGCAGCGGGCCTTCGCCGCGGGGAACGTACTGGTTCTCCTCGAAGACCGTGTTGGCCATGGAGCTGACGATGTCCTCCTTGCCTTTGAAGTGACGGAACAGGGCAGCTTCAGTGATCCCGACATTTTCGGCGATCTTGCGCAGCGTCAGGGAGTGTATGCCCTCTGTGTCCACTATCCTCAGGGCGGTCTCCAACACCTGTCTCTTCCTGGCTACGTTGTCCATTCTGGCGCTCATGATGAATCCTTGTTAGTTATCACTTACTAACATGAACGGACCAAGTATAAAATGCTTACAAAAGATACTGCGAAGGATCAATCGAGGAGCAACAGCCCGGTCCAAACGTAATCGTCCTTTGGCGGTAATTCGATGTGCATTCCGGCGTTCTCCGCCGTCTGCACCACGTCGATGCCCAAGGCCTCCATGGACGGTCTTGCTTTGAAAGGGTGACGGCAGTCCCCGCCATCAGGGGCGTTGCATTTCTCACAATATGGGCACGGGCCTCCGCCCAGACCGGCGGCGAAGTGGTAGCCCATGTACATCGCGTCCCTCTCCAGCTTGGCAATGGTCTCGTTGAGCTTGGTCACCTGCTCTCGGGCCAGTCTCTCGCGGTCAGCACCCTCTTCCAGCACCGGCTGGGCCACCTGAACCAGTATGGCGAACTTGTATTTCGCCAGAACCGTGGCGAACTTCTCCACCGTCATCACGAACGGGGGACAGACGTGGCTGTGGCCGTAGTTCTGGCAGAGCGGGACCTGGCATTTGAGGTTGACCCGGGGGTCCAGGACAACGTAGCTGATCGGAATGGGGGAAACCTTGCTCGCTCCGTATATGGTGGCGTTCGCGCACAGCGCCTGAAGATGCGGTTCTATGTCCATTGCCTTCCCCCCGAGTGATGATTCTCCTGCCGACCAAATAACGTTTCCCTACCGCCTGCTAACGTTCATATTGCTGTATAATCTCATTGAATCGGGGAAGGTGATGCTTGGATCGACGTGGAAGAAGGTAACGGATAATGATGTGTTGAAGGATTCGGAGAGGAAGTCACAGCTGACCGGATTCATCGGCTCTCTTATCGTCGTGACATACCTCGTACTGCTCTGAACCGGGGACCCTGGTTTCTATACATCAGATTTCAGCGTTCTGGACGCTACTGTCCTGTTCGTTCCGATGATCGTGGGGATGGCACCTTCCCGGATCCGTTTGATCGGGGGAAGAAAGAACCCCTCAAGGCCCTTCGATGTGTTGGGTACCATGCTCTTCGTTCTGTCGGCCGGGTACTTCCTGTGCAACTTCCACTTTGATATGACCTATTTCCCCCAGCCTCTCCCGGAGTCCCTGCGCTTCTTGCCCGGTTCCGTCATGATCAGACCGGGAGTATGTGAATAGATGAGTGGCCGGTAAAAAGTCTTCCTAGCTGGCGGAAAATGAGGTAGCGGTGGCGCCTGGGGGAGGGGAAACAACAATTTTATATTGCCCCCTGCTTTAACCTGAACCCATCAAGGGTCCGTAGCTTAGTCCGGTGGAGCGACCGGCTCATAACCGGTTGGTCGTCGGTTCAAATCCGACCGGGCCCA
>JGI20214J51650_10003058_pt1 | contig 10495 bp, 6 predicted proteins | sample WetSurMetagenome_FD_51650 | JGI IMG/M metagenome (IMG submission 51650)
GCTGTGGATTCTGAGCGTGGACTTATCGTTCCGGTAATCCCTGATGCAGACCACAAGAACCTCCGTGAGTTTGGGCTAAGTTTTCGACAACTGGTTGAACGAGCGAAAGCAGGCAGGTCATTACAACAAGATCTACTGGATGGGACATTTACAATTACCAACCTGGGTCTGTATGATATTGATGCCTTCACGCCAGTGATTAATCTGCCAGAAGCCGCGATCCTAGGAATCGGACGAATTCAAGATAAAGTGGTTGCATTTCATGGGGAGATTAAGATTCGAAAGATGATTACATTGAGCCTGGTCTTCGACCATCGTTTGAATGATGGCGCACCTGCAGCCCGATTCTTACAAAAAATAAAACAGTACATCGAAAATCCATTACTTCTTCTAGGATAAATTTAGTTTTTGGGAGAATTAATAGACAAACAAGAAACAGTTGATCCGACTTAGTATACTATGATGGTAGGCGAGCTTAACGGATCAACTGTTTCTGAGATCTTCGATTATTTTGTCGAACTCCGGTAAACAGATATGTAAAGCTGAATAATATACTCTTATCGGTGTTCAATTGCTTACCCTTTCAGAAAATATTTAATAATTTATTGATTAAAACTCGTTGGGTTCTCGATCCATTTCCACAAATAACATAATTTATAAATAAAGTGATTTAGAGTCTTTTCTAGGGTGATTACCATGAGGAGGGCTTAAGGGAAAAGGGAAAGATAACTAAGATAAGCGGCAGCTGTTTTTTTTACCCATTATTATAAAAATCTAGAATATTATATTTTCAATCTTAAAGAATCTTGACTTATGAATTTAAAATCATTATAGTATAGACATCAGATGACTGTTAGGGACATCAGATGACTTAGAATCATTTTGTCTTCCAATATAACCTTTTTTCCGTATTTGCCGCAAAGTCTATCAATAGATCAAGATATAAAGACGGAGACCAAGAATTATGAAGATAAGTGATAATCCACCTCGTCGCTATCTTATCCGTAAAGATCTTATTGAATATTTTAAGAATTCAAATATCCAGCCTGATACAAAATTACCCACAGAAAATGAGATGCTGCAACAATTCAACGTGAGCCGCCTATCTTTACGTGAAGCGCTGCATCTGTTGGAAGAGGAAAGAATCGTGCGTGCCATCCATGGAAAAGGGTGGTATTTTATTGCATTACCGACGAATCTAGAAGCTGATATCTCTAGAATTCAAAGTGTTACTGAAATGTTTTCTTCGATCGGCCTTAATTTAAAGACTAAGTTGCTTTCTTTTGAATTTCAGACACTTGAAAATGATTGGGAAGCAATGCAGCTAAGCAAGGGGGATTCACTAGTTGTTATCGAACGTATCCGATTCTCAAATAATGAGCCTTTTATTTATTCGATAGATTCCATTCCGAACAAGTACCTAAAAGGCAGGTTGACACCCATTATGGCCCAAGGTTCATTATTAAAGGCCTTGGAAGAGGAATTTGGACTTGTTCTAGGGAGTTCTCTTGCTACTGTTCGTGTTGCCGAAAAAGAAAATTTCGTTGAAAAAGATCAATCTTTAAAAGACTTAACTTCCTGGTTGTTGTTGGAACAAATTAACTATGATCAGGTCGGTATTCCAATTATTTATTCGAAAGATTATCACCGAAGTGATAAAGTTCAATTTTATGTGAGGCGTTATCGTAGTTCAAACTAATTAACAAAGAGGTAAAAGTGCCAATGCATTCATCTGGTTTTAATATACCTGCTGAAGACCTAACCCGGCAATATCAACAAATCCGTTGGGAAATAGCTGCAGCTATTGATAAGGTCCTTCCTTCCGGTAAATATACCCTTGGTCCGATTTTAGAAAATTTCGAAAATGAATTTGCTCGATACTGCGGGGTGCGGCATTGTACTGGTATCAGTAACGGGACAGAAGCGTTGCATCTGGCATTGAAAGCTTGGAATATCGGTCCAGGAGACGAGGTGATTACTCAAGCGAATACGTATGTAGCAACTGCATTTGCTATTTCATATTGCGGGGCAAAACCTGTATTTGTGGATGTCGAGCCGGATTATTTCAACTTGGATGTAAGTAAAGTTGAAGCATTAATTAACGAACATACCCGGGCAATCATTCCCGTTCATCTTTACGGCCAGCCTGTAGACATGGATCCGTTGATGGATTTGGCTGCTAAATATGGTCTCAAAGTTCTTGAAGATGGTTCTCATTCACAAGGAGCTTTGTATAAAAATAGGAAAGCCGGATCGCTTGGACATGCTGCTGCTATAAGTTTTTACCCATCAAAAAATCTGGGAGCTTATGGCGATGCTGGCGGGATTGTCACAGATGATGATGATTTTGATCACCAGGTACGCATCCTTCGTTATATGGGCCAGGAAGAAAAGCATACTCACCAGGTGATCGGTTTTCAACAGCGCCTTGATCCAATTCAAGCAGCAATATTAAGCGTAAAACTTCGTTACCTGGATATCTGGAATGAGAACCGGCGAAAAATTGCTGCTCAGTATAATTCATTACTGGCAGATCTTCCCCTTACTCTTCCTAAAGTAGCAGATTTTGCAAAACATGTATATTACATGTACACCATTCGTACTCCGAGGCGGGATGAATTAATGGATTACCTAACTGATTATGGAATAGGATCTCAAAAAATTTATGCGACACCGGTACCCTTGCAGCCGTGTTACAAAGATTTAGGATATAAAGAAGATGATATTCCTGTTTCAGTTAAATGTGCGAATGAATTATTATGCTTGCCAGTATTCCCGGAGCTTCGGGAAGATGAAGTTCAAATTATTTCCAATGTGCTACACCAATTCTTTAGTGAGAATTAGCCATGACCGAAAGGATTAAACTTACAGTTCTCGGTGGTAGTGCTTTGGCAACCCCATTGTTATTTGAGACCATGGGACAATTAAATGCCCAGAATGCTTATACCGTAACACTTTTTGGACAAGATAATAATAAGCTTGAACTGGTAAAACGGTTTTCTGAGGCTGTGTTAGCTGAACATCCTGGGTTGGATGTAAAAGTCCAAACAATCAGTAATGCAAAAAAAGCAATCGAAGGCTCACATTATATCCTCAACCAGATAAGGGTTGGAGGGCTTAATGGAAGGCTATTTGATGAGACTTTTCCCAGACGGTTTGGAGTTCCTGGTGAGGAAACAGTTGGTCCTGGAGGATTTTCAAATTCAATAAGAGGAATACCAGTCATTCTGGATTACTGCCGGATGGTGGAAAAATACGCACCAGATGCGATAATGCTCAATCTTTCCAACCCCAGCAGCATTATCCAATATGCTATTCAAAAATACACCAAAGTGAATGTTGTAGGTACATGTGATACGCCTATTTCGACGATCCGGATGGTTGCTGATTCACTTTCAATTCCTATTGATCAACTGAGTTTCGATTGGTTTGGTATGCACCATTTTGGTTGGGTTATTGGTGTTCGAAAAGCACAAGCAGACTTATTCGATCAGGTACTCAACAATCTCGAAAAAATGCCTGCATTGAGCGTTGATTCGGAAATTGTTAAAGCAGTAGGAGCAATTCCGGCTTCTTACCTGAAATATTACTTTCACCCGGATCGGATATTGGCCGCTACTGAAGGAAGGACTCCGAGAGCTGCAGAACTGATAGCACTTTTTAATCAGATGCAAATTGAAATGGAGGCATGGCAGCCTGGACAATCTTTATCAGTGCTAAAAAAACGGGGAGCCGCCTGGTATGACAAGATTGTTGTTCCGACATTACTTATGCTTTCGGAAAAGAAATCTGGAGAATTGATACTGAGTGTTCAAAACAAGGGATCGGTACCCTGGCTGCCTACTGATGCCATCGTAGAATTACCAGTGAAATTTGAAAAAGGAATAATCAACGGGGGAAGGGTTCCAAAGAATATACCCTTGGATATCCAGGGCATGGTAACCCGGAATAGTGCATATGAATCCTTGGCGGCTGAAGCAATAGTTGAAAAAGACCGTAATAAAGCAATTCGAGCTTTACAATCGAATTTATTGTTATCCAATTTCAACCAGGTACGTGGAATTCTAGAACAAGTATGGCCAAACGAGCCGAAAACTACATTCGTCCAAATAGACTATCCTCATGTAAAAGACAATAATATTAACGAAGGAAGTATTGATTTTCAAGTACCAACTCTTCATTATGGCGAAAAACTAATTGAGCAGATACATTTAGAAGAAAATAAAATTGCAGTTATTACCATGGAAATTCCATGGAAACAAGCCGAATCCCGTTTTTCTCGACTACCTCAAACAGCTATTTATGTAGAAGAATTGGACTGGTATCGATTAGAGTCTATTGAACGCAGTCTGCCTGAAATTGATGCTGTTATTGGGTTAGGTGGTGGTATGGCAGTGGATGCAGCCAAATATATAGCTTGGCGCAGACATGTCCCGATTGATGCGATACCAACTATTACTTCTGTGGACGCCTGTGTTACAAAAAGTGTTGCAGCGAGAATAGGTGGCCATGTCACCTACATTGGCTATATAGTTCCGAGAAATGTCTTTATAGACTACAAGATCATTAAGAGCGCTCCTCCCAGATTAAACCGATCCGGGGTGGGAGACATTCTCTGTGCACACACTGCACTTTATGATTGGAAGTTAAGTTACGAACATACCGGTGAAAAGTATGATTTAAATGCTGTAGAAGACATGCAGCAATGGCTTAAAAAGATTGAATTAGAAGCTCAAGACATAGCATCAGTGAACGAAAAAGGGATTCAACTTATCATGGAAGCTTTTGCAGATATTAGTATTATTTGCAGGAAATTTGGTTCCAGTCGTCCTCAGGAGGGATCGGATCATACATTTGCATATAACGCAGAATATCAAACGGGTAGAAGCTTTTTACACGGAGAGTTGGTTGCCCTTGGGGCATATGTTATGGCGAATTTGCAGAACAATGGTCCTGACAACCTTCGGAATATTTATAAAAAAACTGGAATACTTTGGCAGCCCAGGGATGTCGGCTTATCCAAATCAGAAATTAGCAATATCCTAAGGTCTCTGAATTGGTATCAAAAGAATTTTGGGCGAAGATTTACAGTCTTAAATGTAGAAAAAATTAGCGAAACATTCATTGAACGGATGGTTGGTGAACTTGAATTCTAACATCCCTTACTTAGGAATTAATTGGATTTTGAATATTTATTTTCAATAAATGTTCATTAGGTCCAAGAAATTCAGCAATTCTTTTTGTTGAAAAAACCTGTAACGAAGGAGGAAGTATAGCCAAAATAAGAGTCATAGTATCCACTGTAATTCTGCGATGTAATTTTCACTTAGACTAATTCTTGGAGGAAACAATGGAAAAAAAAGGATTATATAACGAAAAAACAGGATTGATCCTGGTGATTGTTGGCGCAGTAATTTTCGTCGCTGCATTTCTGATTATGAATCCTCTTGGCACTGGCATGGGGCCGTCAGAATCAGCAAGCCGTGTTGCGCTTTTGAATATTATGGCATTTGCCTTTTGTTTGCCATGGGGTGCATTCTGGATGTACAAATTTGCACAGCATGTTGATTGGCTGACCATGCCCGGGCGATTCCTAAAGGGAATGAAAGTAAAAGTCTTTTCCCCATATGCCTTGGTAGGTATAGCGATCATTGGTGCTTTATTTGCCGCGGCTGGATTTGGTGATCTAGGCGGTCTTGATGTTCAAGCTATGGTTATTTCTGCCTCAGCCGCCCTATTTGGAAGCATTGTATCCTTCTTCGGGCTTTTTGTAGGGCAGATCATCGCCCGTGTATTTATTAACCCAGTATGGTCAGGTGGATCTTCAACAGCAATTTCCACATTAATTGCCTATACACTGATCGATGCTTCGGTTTGGGCATATGCCGGTTATATATTCTACAAGTTTGTAGTAAACCGTGGGACGAAAAAATTCCTTGGCCAATTCATCCTTGCAATTTTACTAACCGAGGTAGTCCATCAAGGTTGGTGGTTTACAACATACTGGATCATGAATACCCGTGAAGCGGCTATTACAAACGTGGCAGCAGACTGGGTAGTATTAGGTGGTGGTAACCTGTTCTTCCCGTATTGGTGGCTTAGCTTCCTGTTTGTTGGTGTCGGATATTTGGCTGGTAATGCAGCCCGCCGTGTAATTGGCGGAGGCCGAAGTAAAGCAGCAACAACAAAAGAAGATGATGAATAAGGCTGGTCTTTAGCGATAGAAGTGCATTTTAAAAAGTGGATAAAATCGTTTGAGATTGATTTTCACGCAATTTATTCAATATTTGGCGGTTTTATCCACAAAATTTTTAGTAAATTTTTTAACAGGTCTACAATGCAGGAACTTCATTCCAAAGTTCACAATTATCTCCAGTTTTGGAGTTTCATTGCAAACGCTTTTCCAGATTGTGTGGATACAATTTTTAGTTGAGTAGCCAAGAGGTTATTAATGAAAACAATTGATTTTAAAAACTTCTCCTTTCAATATCTTTATCAAGAGGAAGGCGAAAATGCATTAAATGACATTACCTTGGAAATTGGTAATGGTTCAGTAGTTGGGTTATTAGGGAGGGCAGGATCTGGAAAAAGCACATTTGTAAAATCATTGAATGGTCTTTGCCCTCAAGTAGAAATTGGCACCCAAAAAGGTGACTTATTCATTGAAGGTATAAATACTCGAGATAAAGAAGTAAATGAATTGGCAAGGAAAGTTGGTATCGTACTACAAAATCCTGAAGTTCAAATATTTTCTTTGACAGTATGGGACGATGTTGCTTTTGGACCATCAAATTTAGGAATGCCGCGCGAAGAAATTATCAGACGAGTTGACAGGTCATTAAAAGCTCTGGAATTAACAAGCATGTCAGATCGGAGCCCGAATAATCTTTCTGGTGGAGAACAGCAGTTGTTGGCGATTGCCGGTGTTCTGGCAATGGAACCAAAAGTTCTTGCATTTGATGAGCCTGTATCCATGCTGGATCCAATTGGAAAAGAACAGGTCCTGAAAGCTATGTTCAGTATTACTGAAAAAAGCGAAGGCGTCAGCTTGATTACCGAATCAGGGGCAGATATTGAAGCGGTGGCAGAATTTATTGATTATATAGTTGTATTAGATGAAGGAAAAGTCGTCGCAAAAGGGTTACCGAATGAAGTTCTCCAAGGCGACTTAATGAATAATATTGGGGTCGGCAGACCTCAGGTTACAGAAGTTTTTATGGAGATGAAAAAAGCAGGGATCGACATTGGACCGATTCCGATCACCTTGGATCAAGCTAGTACTAACTTACGACAGACATTGGCGAAAATGAGAATAACAGAAATTACCCAGCCGCCAATTGAAGAGAAAACCATACGAGAATTTGGTGAAACAGTCATTGAAGTTAAAAACCTTCATCATATGTATAAAAATGGTGTTCATGCTTTGAATGGTGTAACTTTCGACATACCCAAAGGACAAATGGTTGGAATCATTGGCCAAAATGGATCTGGAAAAACGACCCTTGTAAAGCATTTGGTAGGTTTGCTCAAAGCTACAAATAAAGATGCAGTGTTAAAAATAAAAGATCTTGATTGTATGAGTAAGAAAACGAAGTTGGAAGATATTATAAAAGTTTCTAACTATATTTTCCAAAATCCAGATGACCAACTTTTCGCGGAAACCGCAATTCAGGAGGTTCAGTTTGCTCCGACCATGTTAGAGATGCCGGCAGACATTATGAAAAAAGAAGTACGAGAGGCTATGGACGTTTTTGGGTTATGGCCGCATCGAAAACGTTATGTTTACGGGTTGGATGAAGACTTGAAAACCTACCTTGCGATTGCTTGTGTCCTGCCAATGCATCCAGAGATTCTACTGATCGATGAACCAACAACTGGTTTGGATACAAAAGGTGAACAAGTGATGATGGATAGCCTTCATCGTCTAAACGATGAATTTGGCAAGACAATTGTGATCATCACCCATAACATGAAGACAGTGGCAAATCATTGTGATCGTGCAATCGTCCTTTCGAAAGGGAATATTATCCTTGATGGTGCCCCAAAAGCGATATTCACTCAGAATGAAAAATTACTTCAAGCTGATATATATCCACCACAAGTAACCCGTTTGGGACAGGCATTAGCCGGGGAGTTTAATTTTCCTCGGGATGTTTTAACTGTAAATGAAATGATCGAATTACTCAAGTTCAATTTAAGATAGAAAAAGGCGAAATCCTATGACTATTGATATGTTATCTGCACGTGATGATGTGGAGAAAACTTACCTTCACACGGGTCTCCAACCCCTTACTAAATTTTGTGTTGTTGTTGCCGTGTTAGTTGTATCGGGGTTATGGTTGGATTTCCGTTTTCTGGCACCACTCTTCCTTATCGGCCTTGTCCTGGATATCGTGGGAAAAGCCCCAAAAGCTTGGTTTATAGTAATGGTCACTGCCTTGCTGTTGACCTGGTATCCCACTTTACGTACTACAGTTGCCCAGGCTAATCCGGAGTATTTTAAAGTCTTGGATCCTACGTGGGCATCAACTTCAATCGCAACCATTAATATAAAATTCTTGAACTTGGGGACAATGGGGTTAACCTATGGAACTTTATTTTGGCTTGCAGGCAGGATTATGCGGTTTGGAACTGTGTTGACTTGGGCAATTTTCTTAGTTAGTACCACTCCTATGAACCAAATTGCCAACACAATGTATGCCTTAAAAATCCCATACCAGATCGTTTTCGTACTCCAAATGACTTACAAATTCATCCCGCAAATGTCTTCGATAATAAATCAGATCTCAGAAGCTCAAAGATTACGCGGATGGAGTATGAAAACCATAAATCCCAAAAAGTTGGTTGAGAGAGCTCTTCCCATAGCTAATCCGATGATTCGTCGAACAGCAATGATTGTAGAACAAGTTACTACAGCCACTCAAATTCGTGGTTTTGGGAGCAGCCAGCCGACAGCCATACGTGATTTAGAAATGAAAAACCTAGATTGGGTGATTGTAGTAATCGCTGGAGTATTTTTAGTAGTTTCCATTTTTGGAGTCATCGCCTTCAAATGGGGGGCTCTGTAATGGCGAAGGATTTGTCAAATACTGACCTGCTCCTTGGGATTGATATTGGCACCCAGGGCGTAAAATGTATTGCAATCGATAGTAAAGGCACTGTCAAAGCTTCCCAGTATATTGAGCATAAATGCATTTATCCCTGTCTGGACCGGGTGGAAGCAGATATGTGGCAGAATTGGTGGCTCAATCCTGTTATAGCAATTCAAAAGCTCCTTCACTCTGATGGAATAAGCCCAGAAGCAATCAAAGGAATAGGAATTAGCGGATTGTATCCTGCTTTTGGGCCAACTGATTTTGCTGGAAAGCCACTTGCGAATGCAATTCTCTATTCAGACAATAGGTCTTATCAAGAAGTGTTTGAGGTAAATGAAAAACAAAACTTAAAGCTTACAAGCGAGGAACTTACTCCCAAGCTGATCTGGTTCTTACGCCATGAACCCGAATTAGCCAAACAGATGGCAATGTTCTTCGACTCTATGCATTACCTGATATATAAATTGACTGGCGCTTATGTTCAAGATACTCAAACAACCGGTCTATGGGGAGCTATTTATGAATCCCCCACGGCAAGCTGGCGCGAGGATGTTTGTGCCAAGTTCGGTATCCCTGTTCATATACTCCCAAAAGTGTTTCCACCTGCAACCATTGTAGGAAGTGTACATGTATCGGCGGCAGAAGAAACCGGTTTAATGATCGGTACACCAGTAATTGCCGGGTTACCTGATTTAACTGCTTCAATGATCTCTGTTGGTACAGTTTTTAAAGATGAAACATGCGCTTATTATGGCAGTGCTGGTTTGGTTCCCGTATTGAAAGATAATCTTTTAGATGGTATCTTAAAACCTTACCCAATCGCTGAGAAGGGATTAACTGCTCAGGATGGTTATATTTATGATTATCCTGCATACTGCCTTTCGGTGGGAGATGCAGTTCGCTGGTTTCGTGATCAGTTTGGACAACTTGAATTGATTAAAGAACTTGAAAATGGAGGGAAATCTGCTTACTGGCAACTTGACCAACTGGCAAAATCGGTTTCTCCGGGATCCAATGGTCTAATGTTGCTGCCTTATTTTCAAGGCCAACGCAGCCCCTGGTTTGATCCATACGCCAGCGGGGTTTATTTCGGGATGACCCAGTCGCACACTCGTAATCATCTGTATCGCGCAATCCTGGAATCATTTGGTTATATGTTAAGGCATGGTCTGGAAGAGTTTTACCCAAATGGTCACTCTCTTACAAGACTTGTTGCGACTGGCGGTGGGGCGAAAAGTCCTTTATGGAGGCAAATTGTTAGCGATATTACTGGGTTGTACCAGGAATATGTTCCTGATGCTGAAGGTGCAATAGGTGCAGCTTACGTTGCTGGTATCGCTTTGGGGTGGTATAAAGATTTTGATCCATTGCGAAATGATTGGGTTATAGTTGAAGATACT
>JGI20214J51650_10003061_pt1 | contig 10493 bp, 9 predicted proteins | sample WetSurMetagenome_FD_51650 | JGI IMG/M metagenome (IMG submission 51650)
CGGTAAAACCCGCAGCTCCGGTGCCCCGTCATAGCCGTTAGTAGTTTACGCGGCACTTTGGATGGTCGATGTAAAACGCGATCGGAAATCGCTAACCTGATGGGGCCGCGAGCGATCGCCCTTCGCTAGGTTATTTCCCTCGGCGTCCAGTTTAGCCAGACGTTTGAGAATGTTGGGCAGACGATCGATAAGATCAGCCAGGTCAAGCGGCAACAGCGCGGCTACCAGCGTTGGCCAAACGATACTGACTACTTTCCAAGGCATCCGTGGCAGTAATGCGACTCTTTTTGCTTTGGTGCGCCTGGAAAAAAAATGACGAACCGCCACCGGCCATGAAGTTCATTATTACCGCTAGCAATAGCTTTGCGTATAGCCACGATATAATCGTATCGTCTCGGTAGTTGGGTAACCGGTCAAAATGACATAGCGATTTCCAACGTTTAAACGCAAGCTCCACTTGCCACCTGAGCCGATAAAGCTCAACGCACATCTCGGCGGACATCCGCGAAGCGCTCACGGTAGTAAACAGCACAATGTACTGCGCCGCTTCAAGGTCCTCGGCCTTTACCTTGTTGCCCAGCTCGCGCGTCACTCGCGCCCGCGCTTTCTCAGCCTCCGCACCGGGTAACCGTAACGCGATTAGCCGCCCGTCAACCCAGCGGTCGTGCTCGCGGCTGAATATTTTGACCGGCCTTTCATGAACCGTATGGCCCTTCAACAACCTTAGCCACGCCATCAGCGGCAGCCGCTCGCCGTCGCGCGTATACATCGGTAGCGACGACCGGTTAACCCGCACCAGTACGTCAGCGTCCTGCTCAACAACCGATACAATGCCCGGCGGGTTGGAATACCCTCGGTCCGCTAAAGCAAGCTGACCGCGTTTCCACTCAAACCGCTTGAAGCTTTCGCCCACCGAAGAGTCCTCAATCGCTACCGCGGTAATCTCTAGATCTGAAAGCCGCAACTGTAAGTGTAACCGTGCATCGGTACTCTGCGCTCCGGGCCCGCAAAACGATGAGCCGTCTACTACTACTACTTCATAGCCAGCCCAGCGTTCCGGGCACGCCTGCTCGCATTCGGTCATCCCAGCTACCAGCGCTCTAAGGTATGGCCCCGACAACCGCATTTTTTTGTGGAGCGTTACGTGGCTAACCTGCGGTCCCCCACTCTCCGCCACTATGCTCACCGTCTGCCTCAGTCCAAGGTCCGCGCCAGCGTGCAGCAGAATCAACCGCAATAGCTCGCACGCCGAGGTAATCCTCGCCTCGCCGTGCTGAACCTCCAATACCTTGTGCTGTTTAGCCAAAGCCTCATAGTTGTCCGGAAGATACTGTTCTATCGTCTGCCAACCACTCTTGGTCCTCAATTCTAGATCAATAGTCGCCATAAAAGAGCTTGTCGCTCATTTTTTGACCGAAGTAAAAAAAACTGCTAACGGCTATGGGATAACCCCCAGCCGGAGTTCTCTAACTTTCTTTTTGATCTTGTCGGGCCTTCATATATCAGACCTTTGGCGACCACAAAGCCTAAGATGAACCCCGGTTTTCTCGTTGCAGACGTGTGGCTCGATACAGAGTTAACAATCGATTTGGTAGAGCCTTTTGTGCGTAAAACACGGATTATTCGAGCGCGAGCGAAGGCGCGTCCGTTTATCGCCTTCCTTGTTGCGCATTGGTTCAAGCCCGATGCGTTCAAGCTCGGACGTCAAGAGGGACTGTTGTTCACCACTCTAGAAAACATTTTCGGTAACGCTCTTAGTCAAGCTTTGAAGGATTTAATCAAGACGTTATCCGATACGGCAAAGAGAGTGGATGTGAATCCTGATATTGTCTGCAATTTATTCGATAGTCTTGGTCGCATCGAAGGCGCGGCCGGTAATCTACGTGGTCCGCTTTTCGAGTTGATCGTAGCATTCACAGCGCACCGCCTATGGGCAGGACACTTTTATTTAGGGAAAAAAATAAATAACAATGGTAGACAAGCCGAGATCGATATAATCCACGTGCAAACAGAAAAAATACTTGCGATAGAGTGCAAAGGTCACGCTCCTGGTCGGGAAGTGAGTTTAGAAGAGGTGAAAGTGTGGGTCGAAGAGCGTCTGCCTATCTGGAACGAATGGATGAATCAAGAAACAGAGTTTAAAGACAAACCGCATTGGTTCGAGTATTGGACATCGGCGTCATTCTCATCGGAGGCGGCTGACTATATTGAGAACCGCGCCTCTTCGACGAAGAAGTACAAAATTGCTACCGTTAGCGGTGAAAATGTTCTCGACTTAGTACGAAGAACTAAAGAAAAGCGACTTTGCGAAACTTTAAACGAACACTACCTTCGTCACCCGCTTGCACAGATGAAGGATTAGACGTCGTGCGAAGGAACTTCTAGCGCGTTACGCTGCTGGGGAGCGGGACTTCAAGGGCGCTCGCCTCGGGAGCGCCAATCTCGATGGCGCCATCGCCATATATGACGACAAAACCAAGTTTACCAAAGACTTCAAACCGGAGAAGCATGGTATGAAGCAACTTGGCCCATAAAAACATGACTTGACATAAACGTAAACGTATGATACGTTAAAAGTATGTTAACTGTTGTGCCCGTTCGTGAGCCCGCTTCCATAACTCGGACCGCCTCGCCCTCTCACCGTCTCCTTGATAGCTTTCTCTCTGGGCGGAACGCTCGAACCCTGGACGCCTACCGTATGGACTTGGAGTACTTCCGCCGGTTCCTAAGCGTGGCGAGCCAGGAGGAGGCCACGCGCGTTCTACTTACGAACGGCCACGGACCGGCGAACGAGCTCGCCCTAAACTACAAAAACTCTATGGTGGACGTGGGACTTGCTCCGTCCACGGTAAATCGCCGGCTCGCCGCTTTACGCTCCCTCGTGAAGCTCGCCCGGACTATCGGTATGGTTAGCTGGACGCTCGAAGTGGAAGGCGTCAAGAGCCAAGCCTACCGTGATACGCGCGGCCCTGGGCGGGAGGGCTTCCGTAAGCTCCTGGACTCCCTGGACGCGCGCGTGGACGCGAAGGCCGCTCGTGACCGTGCTATCCTCCACCTCCTTTACGATATCGCCCTTCGCCGCGGCGAGGTGGTGTCACTGGACCTGGAGCACGTGGACCTAAAGGCCGGAACCGTTGCCGTTCTCGGGAAAGGGCGGACTGGACGTGAAGCGATAACCCTCCCGGAGCCCACCGCGGCCGCACTGGGAGCGTGGATAGCGGTTCGAGGACAAGAGCCCGGGCCTCTCTTCCTTGCCCTGGACCCGTCCACGAAGAGCGCCAAGAGGCTCTCCGCCCGGAGCGTTCACTACCTTGTTCGTGAACTAGGCGAGGACGTGGGCCTGAAGGTGTGGCCTCACGGGCTCCGCCACGCGGCGATAACCCAAGCCCTAGACTGTACGAACGGAAATGTTCGAGCGGTTCAGAAGTTTTCGCGCCACAAGGACGTTAGGGTTCTAACCCGATATGACGATAACCGTACGGACCTGGGAGGAGTGGTGGCCCGGCTCGTGGCCGCGGAGGCCGTGCAATGAAGGACGACAACCTCGCTTCCTTCAAGGCGTTCACGGAGGCCGCACGGAGCCGGCTCGAAAAAGGGCGAGGATTGTACGGAGACCGCTCGTTCCCCCGGAAGCCGGAGGAGCTCCTCGCGGAGATAGAAGAGGAGGCCCTGGACCTCGCCGGGTGGGGTTATATCGCGTGGAGCCGGGTTCGCAGTATGCGGGAGGCGTTGGATAAACTCCATAAACGTACACAACACATAAAACGTACGCGTTTGATATGACGTATACATTTATAACGTTTGTTTCAACGACACATATACATGCAACGTACACAAGGTAAACATTTATCCGACCCGTCCGCCTTCCTAGACGAGGAAGTGCTCCCGGCTCTTTATTCACGTCTAGACTCCGCCTTCCCAGAGTTCGGGTGGAAGCGGAAAGGTAACGGGTGGGTATCCACTCAACGGGTAAACGTCACGGGAGACGCTCGCCCGGGCCGGGTGGTGTGTAACCTTCCCCATGGATTTTATGTCCACGGCGAAGGATTCACTACGTGGACCGCTTACGTAAACGGCGGAACGTCGCCCACGGGCTCCGCCTACGTGGACGCCATAAAGAAGCTCGCGGAGCTCGCCGGCGTTGACGCCTCTCCGATAGAACGGCCTGTCACGGACGAGGAACGGCGGGAAACGGACGTCCGGAACCGGCGGGAGAGGCTCCTGGAGACGTTCTGTTTACGCGCGCGCGCGGCTCTCTCAGGAGAGCAAGGCGTGGAGGCCCGGGCCTATTTGGAGCGGCGAGGCTTTCCCACGGAGGCTCTCGTGGACAGGGAGTTCGGGTTCTACTCGGACTCGGTTATAGAGGAGATTAAGGCCAAAGACGAGTCTGTGGACGGCGATATAAACGCCTCCGGACTCGTTCGAGACTCACGGTGGAAAGGACGAATAGTCCACCCGTGGCGAGACCACCGCGGGAAGCTCGCGACTATCTGGGCTCGCGATATTACCGGGAAGCCAGAGAGCGAGACTGGACCTAAATATTTGTATCTACACGGTGGAGAAAAGCCGTGTCCGTTCCTCCTCCGTGAAGCCCTCTCCCAAGGTGGACGTAAGAACCTCGTTCTCGTGGAGGGCGTAATAGACGCCTTGCGGTTCCACCACGAGGGCCTCCAGAACGTGGCCGCCCTGGGCGGACTGGGAGCCTCTGTTGATATGCTCAAGACTCTCAAGAAGGAGCGAGTCCAGAGCGTTACGCTCTCACTGGACTGGGACCCGCGGGAGAAGAACGGCGAGCTCGTTTATCCAGGACTGGACGCCACGCGGCGAACCGTAAAAGAAGCCATAAAAATAGCAAACGTGGACAACGTACCATACGTGTACGTTATAGACCCAAAAAAGCTCCAGGAGGCCGCGGGAAAGAGCGGGACGAACGATAAGGTGGACCCGGACTCCCTCGTGACCCTAAAGGGACTGGACGCCTTTCGCGCCGTACTGAAAACCCACGAGCCGGGGGCCACCTTCCTGGCCCTGGACGAGCTCGCCGGCGTTAGTCCGGAAAGCGATAACGTCGCCAAGGATACGGCCGTGGACAGGGTGGTGGACCTTATCGATAGCCTTCGAGGGCCACGCGCGGGACTGGAGGCGGACGAGCTCATTCGTCTACTTTCAGAGAGAACGGGTAAAGGCCCTGAAGCCCTCGCGGACCGTGCTCAAAGTCACGCGGAGCGGAAGGCGAAAGAGGAACGGGAGAAGGGACTGGACCGCGCTCTTGAACAAGCCCAGAGGGAGCGGGTTAGTGGTAAACCCGTAACAGAAACCCTCGCCACCCTTCGCTCCACGGTGGACAAGCTCTCCGTGAGTATTGTGGACGAGCCGCCGGCGTTTAGCGTGGAGCGCCTTGAGCGGGAAAGCCACGCGCTCCCGGCGGGAAAGCCTTCCGGGTGGGAGGCCGTGGACGAGCTTGGAGTCCAGTTCAGCCCGGGAGAGCTTACGGTGGTGGGAGCGCGGACCGGCCACGGTAAGACGAGCTTTCTCGTGGGGTTGCTCGCCAATTGGCTCCGGAAGGCGGAAGAGGAGGATGGGGGCGAGCTATACGTCATGTACTCCCACGAGGAACCCGAAGTCCGTATCTACCACCGTCTCCTAGGACTACTTACTACGGAGCAAATAGCAAATGCCTGGGACTCAAACGAGATACGGGACTTTCTCCGCGCGGGTTACGACTCTCGCCCAGAGTATGGGTGGCCTTCGCCGAAAGTCCTCGAACAAGCCAGGGAGCGTCTCAAGACGTGGGAGAGCAGGCTCTTAATCGTCAACCGAGGAGCGTGGGACGTGGGACAAATAGCGGGGCACACGAAAAACCTTAAGGAACGTTACAACGTGGCCGGCGTTCTCGTGGACTATCTCCAAAGGGTTCCGGCTCCAGAGGGTTCGTACGACCGCCGGGACATAGAAATATCCACCGTAGGGCGAGCCCTAAAGGCCCTCGCGGTAGACATAAGTGCTCCGGTGGTTGTGGGAGCCCAGGTAAACAGAGAGGCCGTTCCGACCGGATACGGTGGAATGTTCAAGGAGAAGCCATATGCGGAAGCACTAGAGGTTATCCAAAAGGCTCGCCCAGAGTTGAACCAACTTCGCGAAGGAGGGAGCGAACAAGAGGCGGACCTTGTTCTTGGTTTACTGAACTACGCCGCGGACTACCGGACAGAAGTGAAGAGCTCAAGGCCACGTCCGGATATTACTCGTTTCGAGGTAGGAACGCTCAAGAACCGTTACGGCGAGGTGGGACAGTGGGCGAAGCTCGCCTTCCATGGACGTTACCACTTACTCCGTGACCCGATAGTTGCGGAGGGCGTGTGAGCCTCGCTCTCAAAAGTCTCCGCCGTATGGTGGTCCAACCCCAAGGACTCGCCGCTTCAGACTGGGAGGACCTGGGCGAGGTGGCTCGTGAGGAGGTTCTAGGCTTTCAGGTTCGATTCTTCGAGGGCCTACCGCTCGCCACGGCGCTCGTGGTTCGCAAGGACGGGAGGAGCTCCCATTGGTATTCACTTCCTGAACGCGGACCGGAGGGCGAGCTTGTCCAAAGGGCGAAGGCGGAGCACTGGACGTTCGCCCAATTGTTCGAGGCCCCGGGCACGGAGCTCACTCTCGTAAAGGCTAGAAAGATAGATAGCGCAAACAGCACTTCAGATATACACGGTATAACGCATAAAAGAGGTAGCGTAGAAGCGCTATACACTGTAAATACAAGTAACGACATAAACGTAAGCAACACTGGTAACACCAGTAACGCAATAAACACAAGTAACACGGCAAACGCAAACGTTTCAAACGATAACGAGGAAAAGTTGTGAGGACGATAGCAGTAATGAACCAAAAGGGCGGCTCCGGGAAGACCACCTCCGCGGTGAACCTCGCCGCGGCTCTGGGCGAGGCCGGAAAACGCGTCCTCGTGGCGGATTTGGACGCCCAGGCGAACGCCTCCCAGTGGCTTGGAGTTTCGGACGGCGGCAAGGGACTACTCGAAGTCTTTACCGACAACAGGAAGCTCGTGGAGCTCGTCCAGGGTAGTACGGCTCCCGGCGTGGACGTGATAGCCTCATCCGCCTGGCTCACGGGTATGGACAAGGCGCTCGCGAGCGAGGTGGGAGCGGAGACGCTACTTCGCCGCGCGGTTCGGAAGCTCCCGGACAAGTGGGACTATGTCTTTATGGACTGTCCGCCGGCTCTTGGCATTCTGTCCGTCTCCGCCCTCGTGGCGTGTCACGAGCTCCTTGTTCCCGTGGAGGTGAGCGTACTGGCCCTCTCCGGGCTCGTGAGCCTCCTTCAAACGGTGGACAGGGTAAGAGAGCGCCTGAACCCGGAGCTCGCCCTGGCCGGACTCCTGGCTTGCCGCGTGGATTCCAGAACCCGGCTCGCGAGCGAGGTGGTGGACTCTCTTAGAGCAAAGTTTGGGAAGGACGTATTCGAGACCGTGATACGTGAAAATATCCGGCTCCGGGAAGCTCCTTCCTATAGCAAACCAATAACGTTGTACGCCACGGAAAGCGCGGGAGCGGAGGACTACCGCTCCGCGGCGAAAGAACTAAATAAGAGGAGAACGTAAATGAGTGCGAAAAAAACAAGTGCTATGGGAGTAGACCCTTTGGATAACCTTATGGGCGACACGAAGGCGAGCCGGCGAGGCCCAGGAACGAAGACGGCGGAGGTGGTGAAACTGGAGCCGACCACCTCGAAGACGAGGGCCACGTTCCACCTACCTACACCCGTAGTCGAAGAATGCAGAGACGCGGTGGTGTTTTTGGCCGGGCCTCCAGAGCGGCTCACTATGGCTCGCCTCGTGGAGCGAGCTATTCAAAAGGAGCTCAAGGTATTACGGGACAAATACAACAAAGGCAAACCTTTCCCGCGTTTCGAGGGCGAGCTCAAAGGTGGGAGGCCGATAGGGACATAAAGGAGGACGTATGACCTCGCTTGCCAAGAGAGAAGCCAATAAGCAGAACGCTCAAAAGAGCACTGGACCCACGAGCCTCGCGGGAAGGGGGAAGAGCTCGAAAAACGCTCTCCGCCACGGTTTACTCTCCAAGGCCCTCGTCCTCCCTTGCGTGGAAAAGGCGAAGGACTGGGAAGCCCATAAAGACGCGATATTCGACACGCTCAAACCGGACAACCACGTGGAGGCCATACTCGTGGAACGGATAGCTATTATAGCTTGGCGCCTTGCTAGGCTTGCGAGATACGAGAATGAGACGCTCTCACAAGCCCAGAAACTCGCGGGAGAAGGTGCAGTACAAAAAACAAATAATATTATCGAAGACATTTTACAAAATGACGCATCGGACTCCCCTATGAACTGTAAAACGATACCTAACATGGAGTCCTACTTATCCACGCTTCAGGAAGACAGTGAAGCGCTCAAACGGTTTATCCTGGCCGTGAACGATTCCGACGAAGCGCTAGAAGAAGTGAGCTCAAGTGACGCGTTTATCGCGGTTAGTAGCGTTAGTAACTATTGCTGTTATGAAGACTGGGAAAGCTTTTTCGAGATACCCGAAGGCATAGACCCTTTCGAGTGGGAAGGTTACACCGGCCCGTCCGCGTGGGAAGCGATAAAGAAGATTACGGAAAAAGTAGCGGAAAATTTCAAAGAGGATAACCCGCTAAACGTTCTCTTGAACGTGCGTGGAAAGACGTGTCGGGACCTAGGCGCAGTCCAACGGTCGCTCGAAAATACCCGTCTACGGTTAGAAAGTGCACGTACCAAAAACCTTTTACTCGAAGACCTGAAAGAAATGGACAAGTTCAGCCGTTACGAGGCCCACCTTGAACGCTCCCTTTACCGCGCACTCCACGAGCTCGAACGTATGCAAGTCCACCGCTCCGGAGGATACGTTCTTCCGCCGGCGGTAGCGGACGTCGACGTAAACGTAAACAACCCGGACGTTCCGAACGGTGGGTTCGTTTCGCAGAATTAGAGTTTCAATGGACCCAAGTAGTGCAGAGCTGGACAAGGACCTCCGGTTACTCCTTAGCGTGGCATCTATCCGCGCGATAAGACGAACGCTCGTCCGGTTACGTGAGCTCACGGAAAGCGAAACGGAGGCTCCGGAGGTTACTTGGGAGTCTCCTTACGCGGAGCTACGCTGGAATATTCCATGGAATTGGAAGACGAATAAGCCCGCCTTTGAGTCCCAATTTCCTACACTCCTACAAAAGTTCGCCGCTTTATTGCGAGCCGGCGAGGAAACAGGGAAAGCAAGCGAAACCCTATTCCCGCTTGTCCTTGCTCAATTCGCGAAAGGAGTAGGCCTTGGATATAAGGACGGGAAAACCTTTAAACTCTACACCCAAACGTTAGAGGATCGTCTCCATGAACTACCAAAAGAAGAACGGAAAGAGAAAGAGGTGGAAATGGGCCTCTTTCTACCCACCGTCTTTGGAAATCCATCTGGCGTAATAGCTAACCCTATTACCGGCGGGTTCGAGCCGGTAGAGCGGTGGAACGAAGTGGACCCTTGTCTTGTCTTCGAGGGAGAACATGAAGGAGATCCTTACAGGGTTCACGCCTTCTCCGCGTTCTGGCCTTTGGTAAATCGCAAAGAAAGACGAGAAATTTACTGGCCGGTTATGTGTGGAGTTCTTTTCGAAGGCAAGGCTCACCTTCAGTGGGACAAAGAAAGACGCGCGCGGTTCTGGGATAAGGAGCTACTTCCGGGTATCGACCGAATTACAGAAGACGTCTTTTCACCTTACTTACCTGAAGCTATCAAATATGCTCTTAAGCACTGGACCGGAGAAGCGCAAGAACCCTTTCGTTCTTTTGGCTCTTATATTCAACCTATTCCTACAAGCGAAAGGCTTCTTTACTTAATAGGTTTGGTAAGTCCTCCGCTGGAGGCGAGTAGTACCAAAACGGAAGACCTCCTGGTGGATATCGGCAATCATGACGTTATTGACTCATGTCTTCCCATTGACGTTGGACGAGCTATCGCGGACCGCGAGGCATTATCAATTATTGACGAAGGCTTTCATTTACGACGTTTACCGCGCAACCCTGGCCCTTCATGGCATGAGCTACTAGTTCGTGAGGTGCATAGACTTCGAGAAGAACTGGGAGAGGAAGCCTTCCCGTCTATGATTAGGAGACGGTATTCAAAAAACGGTGGCGAGGAATACAAACTAACCAGTAAAGCGGAGCACGAATTAGAGATACGCGAGGGCCTCGCCAAAGGTTTTCGGTGGAGAGACCCGAAAGATGGGAAAGAGTGGTTTGTCCGTCTCTTCCAACACGGGAAAGGTTTTCTCCGAATAAAGTTATCTTGGTATGGGTTGGCCGGGCCGTGGACCGCAAAATGGATAGCTGATACTGAAAAGCAAATTGCAGAACATGAGCGGAACAGTCGTCAACGTTCTCTATTCGATAACGGAGAAACCGAACAAGCCAAAATAGAACTCTTAAAGCGCCGTACACGAGCCATAAAAGACGCTCACCG
>JGI20214J51650_10003063_pt1 | contig 10489 bp, 10 predicted proteins | sample WetSurMetagenome_FD_51650 | JGI IMG/M metagenome (IMG submission 51650)
AAACGAATATTGGCATCCGAAAACGAGTACTCAGAATTCAGGAGTCAGCTAACTGAATAAAACCAATAACCTAAATTTGGGTTTGTTTTGTAAAAAGGAATTGTTTTAAAAATATTGGAAACAAATACCCGAAGGGTTAAGGGTTAAGAGTTCAGGAGATAGGGTATATTCATTTGTTAAAGGACAGAAGTGCAGATTCATAGTAGCACATTTGTACTAGATTGTCAAGGGGATGATGTCGCGGTCAGCAGAACTGACAGTTTTGGTAGCGACGAGCTATCAGCGGTCAGCTATCAGCCATCAGCTCCATACCCCACCCGCATTATATCGATGGGGCAGAAATGGCGGGGAATTGATTTGGGCAAAACAAAGGGTAAACAAAGCAAATCAAATAGGAAACAAAGGAAAAAGGGAAAAAACAAAAGAAAACAAATGGCAGCGATGAGCTGTCAGCTTTTTAGGGAGTTGCCACTCCGTTAAAAAATGGAGTCCACAAACAGTTTTCAGTTATCAGTCCCGATAGATACGGGATCTTCGATAATCAGTTAACAGTTTATTTGGAGAATGCCCCCGGAACAATTCACCAGGAGAGACAAACAACGCTATACCCGATTAACTCCGAAAACGCTCAATGGTCGCCATTCCGATGAAAAACGGAATCCAGCGGGGGTGGAGGGGATAAAAAGGCCACTCCCTTGCGGTACCTTAACTCGAAAGTAAGGGGTGGCCTCGTAAAGTAACCTCGCACGAATAATACTCAAAAGACTCACTCCATTAGTTGTGGGTTATGGGTTGTGGGTTCAACACCCTCACCATGCATTATCAGCCACAAAGTCCCCTAGTTTCGCACATACGTTTGTTGTTTTTGGCAATTATCTCTGTAATTAACTTTTTATTATGCTATAATCCAGTAGAGAAAAAGATGCATAATTTAAAGAACATTTTATTTTCACTTGTGGTTCTATCCTTGCTCTTTTTTACCACCGTTTCGTCAGTGTGTTATGCCAATTCACCGCCACCACCGACGGTATCTATTATAGTCTCTCACCCTCCTGAAGATATTGAGTTACATATTGGAACAGAAAAAGCCCAAAGGATAAACAAAGTTTTCGAAAGCTATTATATTTTTTATCTCGGATTTGACAATACAAAAAATGACGTACTTACGGTTACCTGGAAAGATGCTGACTTTGAAATAGCGTTGCCACAACTACAGCGATATAACAATATATTCACTCTGGATATTGGTAAAAGAACACTAAGTCCAGGAACTTTTTGGGCGAGGCCGTACGAATTTGCGGCAATCACAATTATATTGACACTCTTAATAGAAGGCTTAATCTTTTTCCTGTTCGGCTACCGGAAAAGAAGACATTGGGTCGTTTTTCTGGTCACTAATCTTGTTACCCAGGGTTTCTTATATATTTGGCTCAATAGTGAATTTTACCCCTTAGTTAACTCTTATTTTTTCCCTGTATTGTTTAGTCTGATTGTCGGGGAATTTTTGGTTTTTATAATTGAGACCGCTGCATTTCTGATTCTTGTACGTGAACGCTCTCGTTGGATTACGTTTTTGTATGTGATTGCAGCTAATTTCGCTAGTCTAGTTGCAGGCGGATTATTAATCAACGCACTGATTTAAAACTTGAAAATTGCGAACAAATTGATAATGCTTCATTCAAAAAAAGCTCTGATAGCGAGGCTGCTTGAATGCCAGACAGTATCTAAGCCTGATTTCAACGTGCCTGGATAACAAGAAAAGGTGTGTTATTATTTACGCCTTCGCCGTGACCGTCAGGATATGTCACCAATACCTGTGAACCATCCCCGCCATGGAAGGTGTAACCCATCAGATAGAGAGTTCCTGACCGCGGCACCCTGAATTCAAGGGATGCAGTAAACGACCAACCCGGCATTATCAATTCCCGGTCCGAAGGCGGTGCTGCCGGAGGTGCCGCCGGTTCAGGGAAAAGCGTTCCGCCGCCGTATTCAGCGTCGCTCCAGCGGTACACTATATTATTTGAAGTGTCTTTTATTATGATGTCAAAATATTCCCCGCCGGCTGATAACAGTTCTACAGTCCCATCGCCATGGTAGGTAAGTGTCATAACCGCCTCGGCTGTGTCTCCCACGCTGTAATCCGTTCTGGGGATTTAGATGGTGAGGTCGAAGTCACGCAGCGTTTCCGTACTTTTCGGCGGCCATGGTCCACTACCAGTTTGAGACTACTCATCCTTTCCTGGATGGTAACGGCCGTATCGGGCGCCTTCTCGTGACGCTGCTCCTTTGCCAGAAGAATGTGCTTGCCAAGCCCTTACTTTACCTGAGTGCCTTCTTTGAGCAGCGAAGGCAGGAGTATTATGAGCTACTCCTTAAGGTAAGCCAAGGTGGAGCCTGGACAGAGTGGATAGAGTTTTTCTTGCAAGCAATCACTGAACAGTCTGAGGATGCTGTGTCAAGGTCACGGCATCTTCTGGAGCTTCTCCGCGGCTACTCCCAGTTAGCGCGGGAGAAGCATTTGCCGCCGACTGCCGGGCAAATGGTTGAACTCATATTCATGAAGCCGGTGCTGAACGCGAAAACCGCCCAGGAATTCCTGAAAGTTAGCTACCCGTCAGCCCAATATGCGCTAAGTTCCTTGGAGGAAGCTGGCATACTGGCAGAGATCACCGGCCGCAAGCGCTCTAAGGCTTACGCGGCGAAAGAGGTTCTGAAGGTTTTGGACGGAGAAATAAAGTAGTAGAACCGCTGCAATGATGAGGAAAGTCTAATGCCAGAATATAGACAGGGTAACTTTCGAAATGACTTCGAGTCTGCCATTTTCACTAAAGTTAGAGACACCTGCGGTTGGTGCATGGTATTCGCTTGTGAAAGCTACCCTTTTTCAATAACCGCGTCGGTATTCCATAATGTCCAAACAATTGATTTCCACGGAATACTGTCGGATATCGACACATTTTCTCAGCCGCAGTCCCGAGAAATAGATGTTCTCCTTGAAACTCACGAGCCAAAGAAGTGCAGACTTCTTATCAGCTGTAAAGATTATGCGACACAGGTTGAGGTGAAGGAGATTGGCGATCTCAAAGAACTCATGACCTCGTTACGAACTTCTCCTAACGAATGGTTGTATTGGAGCTTAGCTGTAGGTCGCCATGGCTTCCAAGCAGGCTGCGAGGCGATGGCAAAGACGGCAGACATTGCTTTGGTTCCTGCGGTCACCGGTAACGTGGCTTGGCTAAAGTATTTGACCTTGGAAGAGATTGTTGAGAGGGTCGAAGATGCAATCAAAGTTTTCCTGTTGGGTGATATTTCTTGGCTAGACGCCTCATCCTACACAGAGGGGAACCTGTATAATGGCATCATTATCGCCACAAGGGAGCCGTCTGGAATGCCGGGGCAAACGAAAATTAGGAATGGCGAAAGTAAAGAAACAACAATGAAAGCATTCATCGACGAGGCTTTGAAGCGTAAAGGGAATAAATTCGAAGTGCCTCTCAGTCGTGGCAGAACTTACATTCCTCTTTTCGATCCTCCCCAAATTCAGAGCCTCAACAAGCAGGGGCAAGTGGTTTCAAGCCCAGTTAGGTCAATCATTGGCGGTCCAGGTGTAAAAATAACCTTCTTCCGAATCAAGACAGCGAAAGGAAATGAGATGGTCGTGGATGGACAACGGGCTCTTTACGCAGTCGACGCGTTGGGAAATCACCGTAGACTCATGCGCGTCGACCAATTGAAGCCTGGCACAAAAATTCTAGGGGTCTCAGAAGACAATACAAGAGGCGAAGTTGATGAGGTTCTCGACGTAAATCAGTTACGCGCTGACTAACACTCTATCCAAGGAACGCTGACTTTTAGGATGAGATTACCTCTTATCGGGATTGCCTGACTGACTAAAGACCTTTCTTTGTGTGGTTTGTCCCGATTTCCGTGTACAGCGTAAATAGCGGATTAGACCATAGCTCATCGGCAGCTTCAACGCCCGCCTTTGTCAACCGGTAGTAAGTCGTTCTGGAGCTGAAGGATAGTTATCCTGGGTGGCCGAGGCCTCAGTCCGGCTGGTGGCCTCCACCCACCCGAGACGCTTCAACACGCCGAAGTACATCAGGAACGAGTGATACCGCATGTGCGTGAACTTTCGTGAAATCCTTTTGAGTTCGCGCTGGTAAATCTTATCCGCTTCCTCTTCAGTAACGTCGGCACCCTTGACCAACGTGTTGCTGATGATTCTCTCCACCCGGCTTTTGCAGCATAATGAAAATCGGACGGAACGCTTAAAAACACGTTTCCAAGAACTTAGTGAATTTATGTTGAACACGAGGATGTAAATAACCAAGACTTATAATGGGTTTTATAATTAGAATGCTTCCCAGTTTGACTTTCCCGATATATCGGTAATAATATAAAGACGTTGCTATGAAGCTGATGGAAGCCCTGNATGTTAAAGAAAAAGAAGTCGTTGCGCTGGTCGGCGGCGGCGGTAAAACCACCCTCATGTACGCCCTGGCTAAAGAGCTGGCAGCGGCAGGTTCTCATGTAGTTACCACGACCACTACGAAAATAGCAAAGCCTGCCAACTCCGATACCGATATTTTAATCATTGAAGGAAATCCGGGCAGTCTCCTGGAAAGAGTCAGTGATGCTATGAGTACATACCGACATATTACCGTCGTACGGCAGCAGGTTGCTTCGGTTAAACTGGCCGGATTTTCAGTCGAGACCGTAACCGCTCTGGCAGGCCTTCCCATTATCTCCAATGTTATAGTCGAAGCTGATGGCGCCGCCCGGCATTCACTGAAAGCTCCAGCAGACTATGAACCGGTCATACCCTCCGGTACATCGCTGGTTATCGCTGTGGCCGGGCTCGATGCCGTCGGCAGGACCTTTGAAGAAGGGACCGTGTTCCGGTCGGAGTTAGCGGCAAAACTACTTGGAATACCTCTGGGTACTATGCTTACACCGGAAATTATCGCCCGTCTCATTGCCTTGCCCCGGGGAATCACGAAAGGCAGCCCGGTCGGGGCGAGAATAATCCCCTTTTTAAATAAAATAGATATCGAAAATGGATTGGACAAGGGCAGGCAAGTAGCCCGTGCGATCCTTGATGTATCTTATCCACGGATTAAGACTGTTCTGATGGGACGGGCACAGGTAGCAGAACCGGTATCAGAAGTTATAACATATTAGAAGATAATATTTTTTAGTTGTGGTTTTTAGTTTTAGTGTTGAGGTTTGAGATAATTTGCTATGGTTGATATTTATCAGGAAATCATCGAAATGAAAGCTCGCGGAGAAGATGCCGCTCTGGTAACGGTTGTATCAGCCGGCGGTTCCACCCCCCGCGAAGCAGGTGCCAAAATGCTGGTAAAAACAGACGGCAGCATTGTTGGCACCATAGGTGGCGGCAATTTGGAGCTTACCGCGGCCAAAGCAGCTTTAAAGGCGATTCGGACAGGAAAAGCGGAACACCTGAAGTTCGGTCTGCAGCCGGGAGAAGAGCTCGGCATGATCTGCGGCGGTGATGTAGAAGTATTTATCGAACCGTTATTGTCCGAGCCCGATCTTTATATCTGTGGCGGTGGGCATATCGGCCTGGCACTCGATAAAATAGGGCGGCTACTCGGTTATAAGATTACCGTAATTGACGACCGTCCGGAATATGTGAGTGCCGAGCGTTTCCCTGAAGCACAGAAGATTGTTATCGAAAATTACCGTGATTCATTTGACAAACTTAATATCAACCGGTCGGGTTATATCGTTATCGTCACTCATGGTCATAAAGGCGATGAAGACGCCCTGGNGGGTGCTCTTGGTACCGGGGCCCGCTATATCGGTATGATCGGCAGCAAGAAAAAGAATGAGTCGGTCTTCAATCACCTGAAGGTAAAAGGGTTTACCGCTGAGCAGCTAAGTAAAGTCCATGCCCCGATTGGCATAGAAATTCACGGCCAAACGCCGGAGGAAATCGCCATCAGTATCATAGCCGAGATAATCTCCGTCCGCAAAGGTCCTGCGATTTAATAACTGTAAAATCTAAAATCATTAAGCTTTGTTCCAGGATATCAAGGACCACTTCATTTTATACTTGCTACAGTAGGCGTTGTCCTGAAATGTTAACCGTTTTCCGGCTATCTCCGCGAGTTTAACTTTTTGTGTTTCCGTGAGTTCCGCTCCCCGGGATATGTTAACGACTGCTTCATGCATGTTGGGAAAACGCTCTTCACTGGTTGATGCGAAGATATCCAGTTTGGCGGCAATACCCATTGAAAGTGCCGTTTCGTAGATAATGTTGAAGTCCGGATACGAACGGCTTTTTTTACCCATCACCTCGGCAACTTCACATTCATACCTGTCGCTGCGTTCCGTTCGCCAGGTGATATAACAGGCTTGCGAGGCTGCCAGGTTGAGTTTACTCAAGGTTTCCGATAATCGGTTGCTGGGCAATGATCGGGATACCAGCACCACGTCATGCGCCTCGATATCCTCTTTGATATTAACCTCATTCCAGTCTCTATTAACAATAGTCATATTAGTGAGGTTAATACTCTTTATTTTGCGCCGCAGCCCTTCCAGCATCGACGGTGAAATATCAAGTGCGGTAACTCTGGCTACCCGTTTAGCGATTGGTATAGCCACCGACCCCATCCCGCAGGCCACGTCCAACACTGAATACTCCGGTTTCAAGACCATGCGGCTTATAAGCTCTTCAGGGTAATCGCTCTTTCGCCAGATGCTTTCGAACGTTCTTGCCCGCCTGTCCCAGTATGCGGCGGTATCGCTGGCATGGTCGAAGGCCTTCATTTGGTCCTGCCAGAGGCGGTTATAACCTGCGGTGTTCACCAGCGCTCTACTTGCTGATAATATTTACCGTTGGCACAGGCGCGGCAATACACCGCTCCATTCTTATTGACTTCCCGCCCATCCATAATTCGTTCGCCGCAAGCGGAACAAACGGCCTTCTGTTGCGGGAAACCCGGCAGGTCAATCTCGGGAATAGCTACTTTAACTTCCTGCAAGTTAACTACCGCGTCTTCCTGAAGACTGGCTACCGTTTTTATCAATTCGTTAACGTCGTCGCTGCTTTTAAAGTCTTCTTTGATGGTGCCCCGCACCGCCTTTCCCGTGTCTGTATTAACAAAGGTTGCGGCAAACTTACCGTAATCGACATATTTCATCGAGCGGTGTCCCAGGTGGCAGCCGGAAATTACCTGTACGGCATCCGTCATGCAGCGGTCGATTTCGGTGTAAACGATCAAGTTTTTATTTTTTAAGTCCGGGTTCAGACCGAGAGCCTTCATGGCTGCCAGAGATATACGCGTGCCGTAAACGATTCCGGCACAGATATGCCCGTGATAGTCCCCCGCCTTTTTTAAATAATATTCAAAGTCCTGCATATTCCTCCATTCTTCTATTAATCTTAGCTTCGCAAGGGGTCCCCATGCAAAGCTACCATCAAGAAGGTTGTATTCATAAATCTTATGTCTTCAATCCTGAATCTTACTTCTNGTTATCCGCTCCCCATCGGTACGCATATTTTCCTGTTGATACCTGAGTCCAGAGATACTACCTTNACCTTGATGTTATACATCCTTTCAAGGTTGCTGTCGTTGATTACAAGGTCCGGAGTCCCGATATCCAGGAATTCCCCCTTTTTCATGAGGGCTACTTTGCTGGAGACCAGGAATGCGTGGTCGGGGAAGTGGGACGTCATAATGATCGGCAGACCGGTAGCCGCCAGCTTCTGCACCAGCTCTAATAGTCTTATTTGATTGCCGAAGTCCAGGTGTGAAGTCGGCTCATCAAGTAACAGCAGCGAGGGCTGCTGGGCCAGCACCCTGGCGAAAATCACCAACTGTCTTTCACCGCCGCTTATCTGTGTGTAAGGTTTATCTCTGAGATAGGCTATCCCCATTCTCTCGATAGCCTCTTCGGCAATTTTCACATCCTTCGCNTGCGGTGATTCCANCATTCCGAGATGTGGAGCCCGCCCCACCAGGACGGCATCCAGGACGGAGAAAGGAAAAGCCGGTTGGTGTATTTGGGGAACATATCCTATAGATTTTGCAATATCGGACTGAGGCATGCGGGAGATATCCCTGGAATTTATCGTGATTGTACCGCCGTGTATTTTGACGAGGCCGTTGAGACATTTCAANAGCGTGGTCTTGCCGCAGCCGTTCGGTCCCAGTATGGACATCACCTCCCCGTCCTGCAGGGAAAAACTTATGTCCTTGAAGCCGCTGGTTTTGGTGGTGTCGTAATGATATTCGGCCTTATTAACGCAATATTTCATGCCCACCCCCGGTGGCTGCGGTTAAGTAAATAGATGAAGAACGGGGCTCCGACAATAGCCGTCAGGATACCGANGGGTATTTCGACACTGGCTACCAGACGGGCGATATTATCGATGAAGAGCAGGTACGTAGCTCCCAGTACAAGGCTTACCGGCAGCAGTTGTTTGTGGTTAGGACCCACCAGCATCCGTCCGATATGTGGGATGACCAGTCCCACCCACCCGATCGTGCCGCTGATGCAAACGGCGGAAGCGGTGATCATAGTACAACAGACGATTATGATCAGGCGCAGCCGTCCCGTATTTACACCCAACGCCGCGGCTTCTTCTTCCCCCATCGCCAGCACATTAAATCGCCAGCGGATCAGGATGAGAATTGTCATTCCAAGGAGTATGGGTCCCGCGGCAAATGCCAATCCTTTGCTGCCGACCGATGCCAGGCTGCCCATCAGCCAGTAGGTAATCGCCGGTAACTGGTCTATCGGGTCAGCCACATATTTCATCAAGGAGAGAAAAGCGCTGAACAGTGAGGCTATCGCCATACCGGCTAATATAAGACTGAGGGTAGCATTCCCCCGGACCATTCTACTGACTGCATATGAAATGCCCACAGATAACAGGGCAAAACAGAAGGCGGAGAGCTGGATCAGGGCATTATTGCCATTCATCAGGATAGCCAGGGCTGCGCCGAAACCGGCTCCCGACGAGACCCCGAGGATATCCGGTGACACCAGGGGATTGCGGAACAGCCCCTGGAAGGAAACTCCGGCCAGTGCCAGACTGGCACCCACCATCATCGCCGCCAGGATACGGGGAAGCCGGATATTCATGACAACAGTATCCATAATATCCGGCCACGTATGTGTTATCGGTATAAAATGCGAAAACAGGATCTGTATTACATTACCGGGGGAAATGGGGTATCTACCCAGTACGAAAGAGAAGATAAAGAGCACTGCCAATATGATGAGTATGACAGCAAAGGTCGATACCCCGTTTAATTTCCCCCATCTGGAGATGCGTCCCATTTCCGCCTGTATTCTGTTTATAATCGTGCTATTTGGCCAGGAGTGTGTTAATCTGTCCATCGCTCAGGTCGTAATGCAGGAAATCGGAATAAAATTCCTTAACTTTCGATTTAAGGTCCAGGTCCGATGTCTGCATCGGGTACAATATTTGGACCATCCAGTACATGCCGAGTATCTGACCGTATCCCGGCGGGCCGTCAAACCATGATGTGGGGTTGTCCGGTCTCATATATACCTTGCCGGCCTGGACGCACATTAAATTCTGCCATTGCTTTGAGTCCAGTATGGCCTGTCGGGTATTTGCCTGGCTGGTACGCCCGATGATGATCATGTCGATCGGGTCTTCGGCTTCCCAGGAAATTATCTGTTCCATACTGACCTGGACTGCCTGCGAGGTGTTGCTTACCTCTACATTCGCTACATTGTCACCGCCGCAGCAGGTCAATAAATTAGTATGCCAGGATCCTTCCGCGTCTGTCTGCAGGCCATCGTTGCCTTCTGCATAGTAGACTCTTACTTTATCCTTATCCGGAATGTCGGCTACGACGCTGCTGACATAGTCCATGGCTTCCTCGTAATAGGCCAGGAATTTTTCGCTCTGCTCTGTGACTCCCAGGAGATCGGCGACATATTTGATCTCGTTTTCGTACATAGTCAGCAGGTCATCGCCGGCATTGACACCGATCACCGGGATGGGACCGAATTTCTCGCGGTCTGTCGCCAGGTTCTTCGTCTTGCCTTCCAGGATGACATCCGGCTGGACTGCTATCGCTGCTTCGTAGTTGAAAGAGCCGTTGGATGAGTTTCCGATGACGGGCATATCTTTATACTTGTCCGGGATAAGGGCCGGATTGCCGCTCCAGGCGGAGCTCAAACCTGCCAGCTTGTCCGGTGCCAGTATGTAAAGCAACTGAGTTTCTACCGGGCCTGTCGCAATTATCCGGTCAATAGTGGTGGGCACAGTAAGCTCAGTGCCATACATATCCTTTATTACCCGGGTTGTCGCAGCAGTAGTCGCCGTCGTAGTCGTATTTGCCGGAGTTGTCGTAATCGGAATGGCTGAAGTCGCAGTTGTTGTTTCAGTGGTTGTTACGGGAGTCGTGATAGCTGTGCTGGTCGATGTAGTGGTAGTCTGGCAGCCGGACAGACTAAAAGCTAAAACGGCTAATAA
>JGI20214J51650_10003064_pt1 | contig 10488 bp, 11 predicted proteins | sample WetSurMetagenome_FD_51650 | JGI IMG/M metagenome (IMG submission 51650)
GCGGCCGTAATTATCGACTCTGGGATCCAGTTATGGATTGCAGCTCCTATGGCAACTCCCAGCACAACATACAACCAGACCCTCTTCACAATGTCTCGTAACTGAGCCCTCGCGAAAATGATCCGGTCTCGCATGGTCATTTTCGCTTGATGGGCTTCCAACTCTCCACTACCGAAGACGAACGGTTCAACATACTTTTCAAGTTTAAGCTTGCTAATAGCCGTTCCTGCAAGCACAGCTAACAAGACGCCGACGACAACATAGGCCAATGCAATAGACCAGTTAAAAATGCTGGCAAGTAAAAGTACGGATGCCAAATCGACAAGAGGTGAAGATACGAGAAAAGAAAAGGTTACTCCAATCGGTAGTCCTGCTCTCGTGAAACCAATGAAGAGGGGAATAGACGAGCAGGAACAAAATGGAGTCACTGTCCCAAGGAGGGCTCCCAGTATATTCCCTCCAACACCCTTAAATCTTCCCAGGATTTTCCTGGATCTCTCCGGTGGAAAGTAGCTTTGGATGTATGATATTACGAAAATGAGGACCGAGAGCAGGATAAATATCTTCACGACATCATATATAAAAAAATGGATAGATCCCCCGACCTGGCCTTCAACGTCCAGCTTAAATACGTTTTTTACCAGCCAGGTGACCGCATTGCTAAGCCATTCCATTCTCAGTAACTGATCGTTGAGAAATTCAAAGATAAACATATTTTTCGTTACACAGGATCCTTTTTATTACAACCTAAGCTCAGGAAATATTGGCTGCCAACTGCTCCCTACACCTACCGGTTATACAAGCCGGCCCGATCCTCTCGGCTTTTTTTAACCTCTCGATGTCTTCTTGGGTAACCTTGTTACTGGTAAGGGCACTTCGAATACCCTTCAAAATTTCGTTAACGTATGTCTGCTCAGGCTCGGTATCGATTGAATAAAGTGCCCAACGGCCTTCTTTCCTGAGTTTTAATAGACCGACGTTATAGAGAGCACTTAGCACTCTGGACGCCTTGGATTGAGATATTTCCATTGCTTGCATAACCTCACAAACACAACACTCCCTTTCTTGGAGAAGATTAAGTACCCTCAACTTTGATTCATCGGAAAGTACTCTAAGTAATTTAGTTAGTTCTCTCATTGTACGCCTCCATTATATGCATGTGGTTGCATATATGCATATAATACCTCTATACTTCGATATCTGTCAATGAAAGACTTTTTAACATATTCATAATTACTAAATTTCTTCTTNGACGTCTTCTTGGGATGTTTTATGCTAATAAGGATTTTAAGGTTAAATTAGTAGAGCAAAGGTACTTCATGGAGCTGAGGTGATTCGCACTCGTCAAAACCATTGGCTAAATTTTAAGTCTATTTTTTCCGTTTAGGTTTCCCGAAGTTATCCCACTTTGGTCTTTTGGGGATTTTATCAGTTTTACCGGCTTTCTACTTATTGTAAAAAGCCCGGATCGCAAGCCCTATTGATACAACCTAAACACTCTAAAGTAACCTTTTTATCGGAAATCATTTCTTTCTGTAATAAGTAAAGGTCCTGCCGAAGAAAAAGACGTTTTACCCTTAAACATCAAGATTATGTCAAGCTGGACGCATGTTTAGACAGGCGAATAAGCCTGATAAAGAAGGTTCTTCGAGAAAATATCTGACTGGTGATAGATATTAGGATGGTTTCTCGTTATTAGTCGGTAACTTTGTCACCCCCATTTGGTTGGAAATTGAGGACTGTCAGAAAAATATCCACTTCCCAAACCGGCTATCCAGTCTGATGAGTGTATTTCCAACCGCCGTATACCGATAGTTACGTACGATGGTTGGGAGGACGNGAGTTAACCGCTCNCTCCTACCCGATTTAATTCTATTTTGAGCTTGGACATCAATAAATGCCCCTGTCGGCTCTCAAATAGGTAAGGTTAGGGTTATTTTTCATGTCTAAACCTAATTCAATCGCGTGGATGAAGGACTTAATTAACGAAACGAGAATTCTCTGTTTCATTTACTGATGAATAATTGTAACCCATATTTAACCTGTTTTGCGCTTAATCCCCTTGTGTTTGTTGTAAGATATCATATATGATAAATATAACAAACGATAATTAAGGAGGGTTAATTATGGCAAAGGATAAGAAACAACTAAAACCAAAGGTCAAAGCAATACCACCCGATGCAATCGCCAAAGGTCCAAACAAAAAGGTTCCGGTCGGTAAGTTTCTCGACGATTGTGCCAGTTAGTCCCGAACAAAATAAACGATCAAATTATAAGCGGGGGAATTTACCCCCGCTTATTGCATATAGTTTTAAATTATCAGCCTCAAATGTCACCTTCCAAAATAATAGCTCTATCTTGTGACCTGCCCCCAATCTGGTATCGATGTCACTTTGTTATACTATAATACTAATAATTCATTTGCTGATGTTGTCCTGATGGATTACATACTTAATCTATTTTTCTATACTCAGGCAACACTAAACTTCTTCCCTGCTCATAGGAGGGACATATGGGCATAAGGTTGATGTTTAAATCTATTCCTCTTTGGTTTTTATTATTCTTTTGTTCTATGAGGTGCTGAATGTTATGTTCTAGTATTTTAGTGTCGTGTGTTTCCTGGATATTCATCTAGATTTCCAGGATTAAGAAGGAGGGTTATTTAATGAACTGGAAACGTGTGTGTTGTGTTCTAGTTTCTTTAATAGTATTTTTGTTGTTATTTTCATGTTCGCCTGAATCTATGACTACAACTTCCAAGCCTGCCACAGCTACAAAGACTACTGTCCCGCCAACCGGTAATACCACGATTCCATCAGACGAGCCTAAATATGGTGGAACGCTGTCTTTCTACTTCGCTGATCCAGCGGGAGGTTTTGATGAAGCCTACAATATGGGCCATGTCGGTGGCATGGTCACCACTCCATATCTGACTAACGAGCAGTTACTTGAGGGCGACTGGAAGAAGGGGCCCGCTGGTAGTGGCGATCAAGATTGGTCAATGGGCTTTATCGGCCGCTCCGAGTTGTTGACGGGGTGTCTGGCGGAAAGTTGGGAGTTTCCGGATGAGACGACCATCATCTTCCAGATTCGACAAGGGATACGCTGGCAGAACAAAGCACCAGTGAACGGCCGAGAGCTAACCGCCGATGACGTGGCTTTCAACATCAATCGCGCCTTCACGTCGAAAGGCAGTTACCTGTTTTTAGTTTACCCCGCCCAGTACCGGCCGACGTCAGTGAAGGCACTTGACAAGTACACTGTAGAAATTAAAATCCCGTTGATCATGCACGGGCAGATGTTCTTGGTAATTGGCAACTTCATGACCAACTATCCGCCGGACATGATAGCGAAGTACGGCGACATGAGTGACTGGCGAAACGCCTGCGGCACAGGGCCGTGGATGCTCACAGATTTTGTGGCAAACAGTTCGCAAACTTACAAAAGGAATCCGGATTACTGGAAGAAGGACCCCTTTCATCTCCAGAACCAGTTGCCTTACATCGATGGAATCAAGGGCCTTAACATACCCGACGCATCAACCCGATACGCCGCGCTTCGTACAGCGAAGCTGGACGTGCTCGGTCCGGGAGCACCAGCGATAACTTGGGACGACGCTGAAAGCATCACGATGACTAGCCCTCAACTTCAGCACGTGGAGTGGTTATCGTCACCGGTTGTTCCAGTTGGCAGGATGGATAAGCAGGACCTACCTTTCAAAGATATCAGGGTACGGCAGGCACTCAATATGGCAATCGACCGCGAAGCTCTCGTAAAGGATTACTATGGGGGGCATGCGACGCTTTTCGCTGTTCCTTACCCACCGACGCCGGCATATTCGAAGATCTTTACCCCGCTTGAGGAGCAGTCCCCGGAGGTGAAAGACCTGTTCACCCTTAACCCCACCAAGGCAAAACAATTACTCGCCGACGCTGGCTATCCGAACGGCTTTAAGACTGTCATTGACTGTACTCAGAACGATGTGGACATCCTTTCCATAATCAGAGAGAATTTCCTTGCAATCGGTGTCGACATGCAGATAAACCCACTGGAAACCACCGTGAACACGGCTCAGCAGAGAGCCAGGGCGAACAAAGAGATGACTTTCAAAGGACTGATCATGGATTATCAGTACCCCTGGCGAATGCTTATGCTGCGCATCGAGAGCGCGGACAACAATGCCTACGTTGACGACCCGTCTTTCAGGGTGCTATACGATGAGATCTGTCAGAAGGTTGGCTACGATGACGTCCGGGTAAACGCGATTCTGAAGGAGGTAGCAAAGCAGAGCCTGGCAACAGCATATGGAGTGTGGTTGCCGGCATATGACGTTTACACCTTCTGGTGGCCCTGGGTTAAGAATTCATACGGCGCTTGGGGCTGGGGTGGCTACTATACCCCTAACGACCAACTTCAGTACATTTGGCTTGACCAGTCGTTAAAAAAGTCCATGGGGTATTGAGAATAAGAATAATGGCTAGTGTTAGCATTGGCATCAAGACAATGCTAACACTAGCTTAACATATGAATTACCCCACACCATTAATCAATAAATAGGAGCAGAATGTGTCTCAAGACATAAATTGGGGTAATACAGACCTGATGTCTTCAATCATGCATAGTAGATACTTACGGGCAAGCTAGTAGGTATCTACCACGAATTAGTCTAACAAGTCATCCCTTATTGGCATACCGTAACGTTCCAGAAACCTTTTGAAATCAATAACCGTCACCCGGAAATGTCCACCCGGCAGCCTGAAAGCAGGAATCTTTTTTTCATGGATCCATCGGCTTACAGTAGTCCTGGTCACCATACAATAAGATGCCATATTGTTTACAGAGATATATTTTTGCCCCATTAGTTCATGTTTGCTTTTTTCTAATTTATTGATAGTCATTGGTGTTTTTCCTGAATATTATGTTTATTATAAGTCTTACCAGTATATTTTAGAATCGTTCGAAAGTACTCAGTTTGTTATTAATCCTCTAGTACTCTGGAAATTAACTAAAACCAATATCATTGTGGAACATGATGGCTAAACAATCAAGACACTAAGGTCCAAATAAGTTGACCGAACAGTTCAGATTATACCGCTCGCATTGTTCGGCATTTTCCGTAATTAAGAAAAGACGTTTTCACAAATACATTCCTTACTAAAATGGTATTTGTTAATTTGGTTGCATAAACTTTTGTACTATGTAGTATCTAAAAGTTACTATATTTTTTAGACTAAATAACTATTTACGGCTATTTGACCGTTATTTTACTATTGTTACTTAATAGTCACTTGTTACATTTAGTATATTCCAGTTAGTTAAAGTTAAGTGTCAAATACCAATAGACTCGATTGAGGTGAGATTATGGAAAGTGATAAAGTAAAAGTTCTCTTAACAGGTAGTCACGTGTTGGTTTTAGAGGGCTTACACCGAATATTAAAAGATGATGAAAATCTTGAAGTTGTGGGAGTGGCGAAACATATTGATGAAGCAATACAACGCGCTCATGTACTTCAACCGGATGTAGTTGTACTGGATATTGATACCCAGGGGACAGAAGGTGTTTGGGCTACTCGTGAGTTCAAAGCGAAAATACCTGAAGCCAAGATTTTAGTTATGAGTATTGGAGATGAACTTNTNGATAAGGCGATCGAAGCCGGAGCTTCAGGGTATATGACGAAAAGTAGTGAAGTCCACGATTTCACATCAGCAATACATCAGGTGTTTAAAGGTTTATGCCCGATCGCCCCATCTATCACCAAGGGAATACTAAAGGAACTGGTAAAACTAAAACATAGTATGAATGATTTAGTTCTTACCGACCGGGAAAAATGTGTTCTTCGATTAATTGCCGAAGGTAAAAATACCAGTGAAATCACGGAATCTTTATTTATAAGTATTTCTACTGTGAAAAGAATTGTCGGTATAATCTTTAACAAACTTGGGGTTGACGATCGCCCCCAGGCAGTTAGTGAAGCAGTAAAACGCGGCCTTATTTAGTTCGTTGTGTCTATTAAATGTCTCCAGATGTAACATGAAAGTAGCACAAAATGTATATAAGTGGAGCTGAGGTATCGATAGGTGGTACCACAAAAGACTTCGATTTGATTTTTAATCTTGGCATTTAATATTGAGTCTTCTTCAAGAAACCCAATCTACTATTTCGGGATTTTCGGAGAATTTAGCATCTCTGAATAGACTAATTCAAAGTCATAACGAGCGTTAGTTCAAGTTCCAACCCGTAACCTGGCGAGATATAATAGACCCGTGATTACAAATGGGCATGAAGTATCTAGAGGGTGTAGACATGTTACCTATTCTCAAGTCCGTTAGGCTTCCCAATCAAGTGGAGCTTCCCTATGCGGAGCAGGGAGACCCTTCGGGTGTTCCCGTCCTACTCCTTCATGCTATAGCAGACTCCTGGCATACCTTCGAGCTTGTTCTGGCTCATCTGCCTGACCACATTCACGCCTTTGCACCAACGCAACGAGGCCACGGTGACGCGAGCCGCCCTCCGACTGGTTACCGTGTCCGCGATTTCGCTACTGATCTTGCAGCGTTTATGAACGAGATCCAGCTTGAAGACGCTGTTATCGTAGGTGGTTCTAGCGGAGGCTTCGTCGCCAGACGCTTTGCCATTGACCACTCTGAGCGCACTCTGGGGCTCGTACTGTTAGGCTCGCCCGCCAGCTTACGAGACAAGTTAAGTATACAGGAGCTGTGGGACTCGACCATATCGAAGTTGAGCGATCCGGTCAATCCGGGCTTCGTGCTCGAGTTTGCATCAAGTACACTGGTTCAACCGATACCGCAAGCATTCTTCGAAACCATAATGAAGGAGAACTTAAAAGTCCCGGCGTTCGTGTGGAAAGAAACACTTGAGGGCCTTATGACAGATGACTCTTTTGAGAAGCTCCATACGATCAAAGCGCCCACCCTGATTATCTGGGGCGATCAGGATACGATCCTTCCTCGAAGTGATCAGGAGACACTTGCGGCAGCGATTCCGGGCTCACAGTTCGTGGTGTATGCCGGCGCTGGACACGCTTTCTACTTGGAGGAGCCCGACCGTGTTGCATCCGATCTGGCGGCCTTTATCGAAGCACTCGATACCTAAGGGTATGACCTTGATAGAAGATTCTGTTACCTAGTTATCAGCACCCAATTCAGGAAATCATCGTGACTGTCCTGGCGGGCGGTATCCTACTGACGCTGCCTTTTTAGTGGCTTGATCAACCTCTTCAGGCGTGAGAAGAACAATAATACTGGCTCGAAAACCGCCGCCAGCGGCAAGGGCTAATGAGATAGCGGCACTGCTGATGTTGTCAGGTAGATCTACGAATGCATATATGTCCTCTCCTCCGAAAGCGAAGTAAAATGCTTCAACTTGACCACCAAGGTTACCGATATTCTCGTTGAAATGCGATCTTCGCGAGGAACCTCCCTCTTTGAGAAGCCCTCTAACACCATCTAGAGTGTATGAACCATGAAAAAGATACTTCGGCATTTCATCCCTCCAATTTCTAATCTCTTGTCAGCTACTTGAGCTCTGGGATCCGATTTGTCAGCTCAGTCCAGTCGTCCCCGATAGCCGCTTTAATAAGCTGAGTGGTTCCCGTAAAGGCTGGCGCTGGTAAAACCTGTCGGAAAATCCTTGTCATGTTCTCCTGATCTTCAGGTCTTATGAGGGTATAAAGCCAGCTGACTACTTCAGGGAAGCGCTCTTTGGGGACTTTACGGGACATGTTCCCGAGGACCGCCCACTGATCTGGCATAGGTACCCTTTCATTAAATATTCGATAAAGATGAGCCTCTTCCTTGTTTAGATGGAAGNTCAAGAAAAATTTAAATGCGCTGGTAGCACGTGCGATTGCCAAGGTATCCGAGGCTGTAACTGCCTTGTCCAGTGACTCAAATAGTAAGTCAAGACCGCGATGGTCTCGCTCATATGCTTCAGCCACTAGTGGAGCAACGCTTTCCAAAGTTGTAAATACGAATTCTTCTTCTCCGTTGGCATGCCACACCAGGACTTCATTGAAAAAGGTAAATCGCTTTGCAACCAGGTCTAAACCAGCCTCTTCTCGGGCGGCAGAATAGGCAGCCGTATCTATCGCTTTGATGTCTTTGCGGAATGCGATATGAAACGCCCGAATTGCATCAAGGGGAACAGCCATTATTTACTCACCCCCAGTCTGTCTTCGATATTATTCTCTTTCTTTCCACCCAAAGCAGGTATTGGTAAGATGACCTATCAAATTTTACTGAAAAAATGCGTTGTGAAAATATGGCCAGCGTGTCCAACGGGAGCTATGATCATCCTGGTTTTTACAATTTTACCAGTCTTAATGTTCTTCACTCTCACTTCGATGGCGCTCGCCACCATTTTCTCTGAGGCATTCGTGTAAACGTCGATTACCCTTTGTTGGTCTTCTTCTACGACGTCCGAAAGCGGTGCCTCTGCATCCGCCCACTCTTTTGGTGATTTGTAGCCAAGCAGGTCGGCAAACTTCTTATTGCAGACCTTGTGATTATCATCAAGATATATGTAGATAGGCTGGCTAGATTTTTCCAGCACGGGTTTCATCTGCTGTGCGATTCCTTTTACGAGCTCTTCATGATGATGTTGCTCTTCCACGGTTAAACCTCCTTGAATATAAGGCTAAAGCTGAATTGCTACCTCATATATTTCGACAGTAGGCAGCTTGGTTGCGCCTGCGGCTTGGGTGACCCCTGCGCTTATCTTCTTGGCGGCCTCGGCGCTAGCTTGTAGATTTGCCATCGTATCCCATAAGGCTACTCCTAACATCTTACCTTTTTTACGATCGACGAGGAGATAAGACCCTTTAAATCCAGCCATATTTTTAGCTATAGGCCCAACCTGCTCTCGAAAATTGCGTATTCCAGCCTCAATCTGCTCAGGTTTGCCCTCACCTACGGTCACTCGTGCAAACATATCGTTCTCCTTTTCTTTTTTTGATGATCATTTCAGAGCAAGCTCATACACGGTCACTCTGCCATGTGACCTCCAAACCTTTACTGGACTTCTTCCTCAAGGTAACCCGGTCAACGCTATTTGCTGACTTTCATCCATCTTTTCGGGAGAAGACTTGACCATGTACCGGATTAAGCGAAGACAGGGTAGTTTCACATCGAGGCTAGAAACTGACGACTTTATCAAACTGAGCGATTAGCTTCGCTCCTTCCACCGGTGGGGCAAACTTGGCGTTCTTGCCGTCCAAGTCCTTATCAGTTATCCCGCGACCGCGGGCACATAGCCCTCATATGTAGATAGGAACCTTGGCGNCAAATACCCTAGCCATCAATTCCTTGAGCGGTGGTAATCCGACTCCATNTATGCTTTCAGCCACGGCGTTATTCATGAGCACCACAGAATCACCCACTAAGATGATTGCTGTCTGGTGCCCGGCGTCTAGTGCCCCNCCCGCCATCAGAAACGGAAATGTCGCNTTGGTTGGGTCTTCACTGCCGTGTAATCCAATGAATAGTTCGCTTGCCATATGGTTTACCTCCTTTACCTGCTTACTGCTTTAACCGTGATTAAGCTGCTATATCATTTTCTTTCGTTTTCATAGCTTAAGATCGATAATGAGTACATCCGACATCTTGACACAATATCTTAATTCCCTTTACACGTAATCAGAAAATACTGGATACATGAAGTTGCACTATTTTTCTCTCAATGGCTTTTTGTTTTAGGGACCATTAACTCATTCTAAATCGGCATTAATGGAATAGTCATAGAAATAATTAGGAAAAAGTAACGAATTCATGACATCTATAGAACAATATGATGAGGCGCTTGTTCGGATGTCACAAGATGGACGATTGTTCAGGGTTCAGCCAATTTCTTCTGATTGGTTGACTAATTCGCTGCTCCTGGCCTTAGAGTGGCCGCCGTCCCACAACCACTGTCATCGTTACTGAGCTCGTAATATCCACAGCAGCAACGGAGGTGAACCCAGCGTCGATCATTATAGCTTGCACCTGAGAATGGACACGGGCAGCTCCTCCAAAAAGCGTGTCAAGGAGCCGCGACTGACATGCCTGGAGGGCAGTCCCTGGAATACAGATTGTGCCCACCAACAATCAGAGTAAATATTACATTTAACTCCATATGTGAAACTCCGAAAGTAAAATTGGAAAAATCGACCAAAGGGGATTCGAACTCGAATTTGAAGCTGATTTTCAGTCGGTGAAAAGAATGTTGCTGATTATTGAAGCTAATAATAAATTGGTGGAGCCGAGGGGATTCGTACTGATAAATATCCTTCAATTAATTCTCTCTCTATTTTTTACGTTTAGGTTTCCCAAAATTTTCCCATTTTGGGTCTTTTAGGGGCTTTGTCAGCTTTACCGCCTTTCCACTTATACCAATAACAAGATAGTAATACTAACGAACTACTGCCTTAAAATACAAAAGTAACCTACTTTCTGAAATCATTTCTTTCTGGAACACGTAAAGGTCCTGCC
>JGI20214J51650_10003066_pt1 | contig 10482 bp, 7 predicted proteins | sample WetSurMetagenome_FD_51650 | JGI IMG/M metagenome (IMG submission 51650)
CATAGCTGGACGAATCAGGCTTGCCTGAATGAGGACAGATATGAATAAAAAATCCTTATGAGTGAAACGAATAGGGGAGTAATTTGGAATGCAAGGTTCTTCCAAAGGGATCATTAAAAATAATCCCCCTCTCTCCGCCTTCGCTCGCCATAGCCCAACAATAGGAGGGNGACGGCGAGAAATAAATAAGNGAGCNANNGCGGACGCAGTCCGCAAGACACAAACAATCCCTGCCCAACCACTTCCGGACGCTTTATATGATAAAAGTCGGGGAAAAGGTCTCTTTTTTTCAACATTTTCTCAGAGCAGTTCCATAGTATTAAATAGCTTGCTAACTTCGCAAATTAATACTAATAAATATTTTAAAAATTATGGGACTTAAGGGTCGGCTCATCATCATGAACTTTCTCCAGTTCTTCATCTGGGGATCATGGCTGCTCACCATCGGGGCATACTGGTTTCAGAACAAAAACTGGACGGGGACCAATTTTGGAGCTATCTTTTCAACTATGGGTCTGGCATCACTCTTCATGCCGACCATCGCCGGGATCATAGCCGACAGATGGTTTAATGCCGAGAAATTGTATGGAATCTTTCATATTGCAGGTGCAATCATGCTTTCAATAATTCCGGCCATCAATAATCCTGATACCTTCTTCTGGGTGCTACTGCTTACAATGATGTTCTACATGCCCACCCTGGCCCTGTCCATTACAGTGGCATACAGCTCTATGAAAAACAGCGGCATGGATATTATAAAAGATTACCCGCCTGTGAGGGTCTGGGGCACGATAGGCTTTATTATGGCGTTATGGATTGTGAGCCTGCTGGGCTTTGAGACATCTCCCAGGCAGTTCTATGTTGCGGCTGCCTCCTCGCTGCTACTTGGTCTCTATGCCTTTACCCTGCCAAAGTGTCCTCCACTAGCCAGAGGACACAAGAAGAAGCTGACAGAAGAGCTGGGTCTAAATGCTTTCAGGCTCCTTAAAAGCACAAAGATGGCTCTCTTCTTCATCTTCGCAATGCTACTGGGTGCTGCACTGCAGCTGACCAACGCATATGGAGACACCTTTCTGCACGATTTCGCTGACATCCCTAAATACAAAGATCTTATCGCTGTCAGGTACCCTGCAATAATCATGTCTGTCTCACAGATCTCTGAAACACTGTTTATTCTTACCATTCCTTTTTTCCTGAGGAAGTTTGGAATAAAGAAAGTCATGCTTATGAGCATGGTAGCGTGGATTCTCCGTTTCAGCCTGTTCGGACTTGGAAATCCGGCAGAAGGGCTCTGGATGATCATCCTCTCATGCATCATTTATGGTATGGCTTTTGATTTTTTCAACATCTCCGGTTCACTTTTCGTGGAGACCCAGTGTACTCCTGACATACGTGCCAGTGCACAGGGTCTGTTCATGATGATGACCAATGGTTTCGGTGCCTTCCTTGGTAGCAGGATTAGCGGGATCATAATTGACAAATTCTATATCCTTGAAGGCGGGGCATTCGACTGGAAGGGGATCTGGTTCTCCTTTGCGGGTTATGCCCTGATTGTGGCAATCCTCTTCGCCATACTCTTCAGGCACAAGCATGTGCCGGAGGAGTTGGCAAATATCAGTCACTAATTACAGAATTAGTTTATGTAAGGATGACTTGCCGGAAAAGATTTTTCTTACCTGAAGATTGCTATCTGGCCATTCCTGGGGATAGCTCTGTAGATGATCTTGGCATCTGCTCTGGGGATACTCAGCTTGATATATGGATGATATTCAGGAACTTTGAAAACAGCAACACTTTTNAGGGAACTGATTGTATTCCGGAGTTTNTCTTTAAGATCGAAGGAGAACTGGTTCATACTCTCACCTGGTTTTGAATTCTCCTCCTGATAAACGAATATTCTTGTTCCATTTGTCATCTCAAGAATATAATTGACAGGTTCAGTAATAGTTGTATCGGGCATAATATCAGGTTTATACTCTGATGTATCTTTTGGGGCCATCTTAAGCATTAACGGATCTTTTTTGATAGTTGAAATGCTCTCTGCAATAGTAAAAGGAGAGGAAAGCAGGGATGATATAATATATTCATTCCCTTTACTAAGGATACTGCTCATTTTTAGATTCGTAATTTTAGCCGCATGAACCACCACGCCATAAATCTCAAGGTTGGCAGTACTATCAGTCAGATTTATAGTAAGATAAATGGAATCGGATTCTGCCAATGCTATNCTGGACTGAAGAAAAGCCTTTTCCTTTAATTTTTTAAGATAGGCTGAATCAGAGAATATTTTTTCATCAATCCTGGTCTTTTCATCCTGTTTTAGAATGTATTCATTACTGATCCTGGCCAGAGTTCTTCCAGGGCTCATTAATGACATTATACTGTAGTAGATAATAAATGTAACTATGAGAATTATCAGAATTAACAAACCTGTTCTTTTCCGTGGCTGCCTGTTTATCGTCTCAGTTTCCATAGTCATACGAATCAGTAAATATATACTTTCGAGCCAACATTCAAAGTATGAAAAACAACTTCGAGATCTTCGTCATTGAGGCGGACACACCCATGAGTTACAGGCATACCAAGAAACCGCTTATAAATTGTTCCATGAATCATGTAACTATCACCCAGATCCATTGCATAATCTCCCAAAACCCCGGCTTCCCATCGTAATGGAGAATCTTTTGGAGGTATTGGCACCCCCTCTTCAATAAAAGACCAATCAGGTCTGTGCCATGCCGGATTAGTTCTTTTTGCCTGAATCGAGAACTTGCCTCTCGGTGTTTTGAAGGTCCAGCTTTTGCCCTCTGCGGTCAGTAACTTTTTATAGCTTCCTGTGCTGCACGAGCCCTCTCTTATCAGCTTTTTGTTCTTATAGAGGAAGAACTTATTATCGGTAGTGTTAATAACAATATAAGATTCTCCGGTTGAGTATGCATTATATTTCCTGGAAAGTCGTTGAATGTCTTTTGTAAGCAGACTAATTTGCTTTTTATAAGCCGGAGTTTTTTGTAAATCCGGGTCATTTGTAATTTCTGTTTTCTGTCCGGAAGTCATTTCCCGGAATACCGGAACCAGGTAAACAATGAACATAAATAACAGGAAGAGTGTGGCCAGTGAAACGAATACATAAAAGAAGAAGCGCAAAGGTTTGTAAACTTTTTTATTTTCGCGAAGCTTTTTAAAAAATGAAGTAGTTTCCTCAATTGCTCCCTCATTACTAACTGTTTCAGTCTCAAATTGAGTTTTTTCAATTCCGGGCTGTGTTCCTTCAGGCAGAGGTCCTGAAGGCTGTGATCCATTATTTATTATCTTGTCATCTTCCATATCAGATAATTTATCTGTCCACAACATCATGAAGCTCAACTGTTGATCCTACAATTGTTACAGGAGTTCCCACTCTAACAATTTTAAAAACTGAATCCATCTCTTTGTCGGTAAGAGCTATACACCCTTCAGTCCAGTCAATCCCTTTTCCGCCATTGCCATGTATCTCAATCAGTCCACCGATCCTTGCTGATGCAGGTAAGGTGCCCCTTGCAATCTCGGCTTTGAATTTTTCCTTGTCTTCATCATTCGGATAATCAAGCAGCAGCGCCTTATAATATTTTGTTTTACTACCATCAAATTTCTTAGTGATCCTGTACATCCCTTCAGGAGTAGCCTTATCACCTTTTACTCTTTTGTCGCCAACCCAGTTCTTACCTAATTCGGCTTCATACTCATGCTTTATTGAGCCGTTAAAATAAACTAATAATTTCCTTGAAAATTTATCAATAATTATTGAATAATCACGGTTTTTTCTGGAATCATTTATTGTTTTATCTATCCAGTTTTTCCAGGTTGAGTATGACCTGAAATAGTTTTTCAAATTGGCAGATGCATCCTCATATGATGCAGTGAGAAGATACTCTGAATCGGTTACTTTTCTGTTTGCCTGAAGATATTGTCCTTTTTTATAGGCAACATCAGCTTCTGAAAGTAACATTTTCCCTTTAGAAATACGGTTCCGAATCTCTGTACTTAACGGATAGGTAGTGAAAAGTCCATTGATCTGAGTTACAAGATCATTCAGTGCGCTTATTTTTTCCTTAAGTTTTATTTTGAGATTGGAGCTGCTGCTTAATGAGTTATCTCCGGCCTGATTTGCTTTTTTTGCAGAGAGCTCCGCAAACATTAAAACTCTTTCATAATCTCTGAAATAAAGGAATCTTTTGTTTTCTCTCTGCCAGTTTACCATAGCGGAATCGTAGTAGATTTTTGCCGTGGTATAGATCTTTTTAGAATATGTATCGGCTTTGTTTTTTTCTGCCATTGACAGAGATTCTCTGGCATATTGCATCTCAGCAGTTGGAGGTTTAGGTGTAAAACGTATCAACAGCAAGATAATTAATGGAATAGAAACTGCAATTGCAGTAAAAATCAGCACATCTCTCCAGACCTTTCTCATGTAAACCTGTGACGACTTTAAAAAAAACCCCGGGAAGGTCCCGGGGATTTAATATAATTTAGATAGTATCCAATCAATACTATTTTTTGCCTTTACCTTTTACTTTAGCAATAGCATCTTTGAGTTCGGTATTGATACCGGTTGCTCTTTCTTTTGCTGCTTTAACTTTGTTCAGAGCATCCATGTAGGTACCTTTATCATACAATGCCTGTGCTTCAGCAACAGAAGCTTCAATGGTAGCCATATCAGTCTTCATAGCTTCAAGAACAGCTGCACCTTCTTTTCCTCTGGGAGCTTTCTTCATAAGAGCGGTATTCTCTTCAAGAACAGCTTTAACCTCTGTCATTAAAGTCTCAACCTCTTTTTTAACTTCTGCTTTCTTGGTAACAGCATCAGCAGCAACTTTATTTGCAGCAGCTAATGTTTCATCAAGTTTAAGTGAAATAGGCCCAAATTTCTTGAATAATTTTCCTTTTTGTACTTCAACTGCAGCTGTAATAGCTTTCATTGAATCCTGTACAGCTGCAAATTCAGCTGGTACATAAACTGCTGCTTCAGCAGTCTGTGCAGCGGTAATAGCTGCATTAGTAGCATCAATTTTTTCCTGCGGAACTTTTCCACAACTAGAAAGGAAAGCGACCATTGCGATAGCAGCTAATCCCATTAAAACTTTGTTCTTCATTTTTCTAACCTTTTTAATACTTTGTTTATTTAACAACTTCCGATCTTTTGGATTAATCGTTTCATTTAAAAAATTACGCTGCGAATATACAACATTCTCAGAACATAACAAATGAAAATGAGAATATTATTCGACTACCATAATAAAAATCACCATCACTGATAAACAGATTATCGATCAATAATTATCAGAGAAGGTCCAATCAGACATTTGTTATAAGTGAAAATTCCGAATACTAATTATTCCTTAGTTTCAGATTCTTTAATAAGAAACTCCGTAAGATTTTTATCATGTTCAAGGTTTAGTTTACGTCTCANCCGGTACCTGCTGATTTCTACTGCTCTGCCAGAAATGTTTAATAGTTTTGCAATTTCTTTAGTAGTAAAATTCATTCTCAGGTATGAGCTTAACCGCAGATCATGGGGAGTCAGATTAGGATACTTTTCTTTTAACCTTTTAAAGAATCCCTGCTGCGACAATTTCAGAACATTCATAGCATTCTTCCATTCTGCAGTTTGAGAATCCAGACCCTGATTTATTATTCGTTCCATCTCCCGGACGAATTTCACAGGAAATTTTGTGGATTGATCCTGCAGGGTAGCTATCTGTTCATGCAATTCCGTCAGGATTTCATTTTTCTGTATCAGATATCTCATAGTCAGCATCAACTCATAACTTTTATAATCCAGCTCACTCTCCAGTTTGTTTTTGTTTACCTCAAATTCAATAAGCTGCTTTTGCTTTCTGAGTTCAACCCTGAATATCATTATGCCCAGAATAATAATGCCAATCAGGATCAAAGAATATAATATATAGGAATACCATTCAAGATACCAAGGTCTTGCAATCGTAAATACCAGTTTATCAAAATTACTGGTTATATCAGAACGAATAACGAGATTATAAGTTCCATATCCCAGATTCAGATACGAAAAATAATCTTGTGTTGTATTGTGCCAGTCATCATCAATCTCCAGAAGTTTATATTGAAACTCTTTCTGTTCGATATAAAACTGGCCAGGATTTGCGAAATGAACGGTAATATTATTGGTATAGTACGGAACTTTTATTTCATGATTATCTTTAACTGAAAACTCAATCTTCTTATTACCACCCTGAAAAACCAACTTGCTGATTTTCAAATCAGAAACGGATGAAGACAATCCCAAATGCGACAGGTTGTAAATTATGAAAGCCTGACGGGTTGGTATAAGTATGCTATTCTCACTTAGCTGAATAATCTGCAATTCTCTTTCACGGATATCGGAANATTTCTGAACAAGTTCCAGTTTCTTTACTGCTTCAAAATCTTTTGATATGTCAAACAATGCAATCTTGTTNCCACTGACAAACCAGTAGCTATTTTTCAGATAAGGAATTATCTGAGAAGCTGACCGAAAATCTCCCAGAGTCTTGTTAAGTTTTACCAAAGGAATAATTTCACCTTTCTCATAATTAAAAGCATATGTGGAATCTGATGTAGAAAAAATAATCTGGTTATTAACTTTATGAATCTCAATTTTCCTGGGGACACCTGAAATAGTATTAAAGAACTTCAGACTGACAATAGAATCAAGCGCTTCATTCAACTCGATTTTATAAATACCCTTTTGAGGATGGGAAGCCCATATATAACCCAGATAATCAACTTCAATGTGTCGGGTAGGTTCAATAAACCCTTTAATCCTGTTTCTGAAGATCCATCTGCCGTTNTTGTCTTTTCTGAGGAATATTATTCCNGTGTAAGTTCCTTCAATCAGAAGATCGTTGTACTTTCTTATTGTCCAGCCACCCGTAATATCCGATATTTTCCCTGCTTCTAAACCGTCAAGTAAAAATGTACCCTCATTATGCCCGCATAATATCTGGCCATCGTAATTATCAATAGTCCAGACCTGACCCTGAGTTCCTGTTATGAGTCTTATATCAGAGAAGTTATAATCTTCATTAATGTTATTTATTGTGGCTACGAATAATCCATGGTTTGTACCAAGAAACAGCTTTCCCTTATCCTGAATAATGGTATATATTGTACCTAATGTTCCGGAGGAATTTGTATATGTGGCTCCGGGAGAAAAAACATTAAAATAATTTGCTCCTTCATCCAATCCTATCCATAGTCCATTATCCCGATCCTTATAAAGTGATAATACTGTATTGTTATTCAGACCATTTGTGTAATCAAATTTCTTTAATATCGTCCCCTCTCTGTTACAGAGTACAACACCATTCTGTATAGTACCAAAAACAAATAGCGAATCGTTAAGGGATAACCCGGCATTACAGGTCTTCAATTTCAGATAGGAAGATATTTCTGAATTTTTAAAAACAAATTTCTTTCCATCAAATCTGTAAATTCCATCATTTGCCGTACAAATCCAATAATCATTGTCGCCAGTTTCAATAATTGTATGTATTTTTTTCGAACCGAATAGTTCACTTCCCTCAATAAATTTGAATTTTGTGCCATCGAACCAGTAAAGACCACTCCCAAGAACCTGAGCAATAAATCCATTCTTGCTTCGAAACATGAATAACAAAGTAAATGGCCCCTTTATGGGTTTCACATCAACACCCTGGTAACAATAAATTGTTGTAAATGACTGAAAATAAATGACATCCTTATCTTCATAGATCTTCCATATCTCATCATTTTTTTCGACATTTATTTTATCAGACAGCGAATGATAAACGAGGTTCCCATCGATGCTATCTTTCCAGTAACCGAATTCCTCAAATGAACCGGTGAAAATAGTACCATCTTTCGACACATGAACAGACCTTATTGTCTGTCCGTATGGAAGGCTATAGCGTCTGCTGCTGATTCCATTGAATTCAATTAAGCCTTCAGAATTTGCAAAGTAGATAAATCCGTTTAACGGGCTCTGGCAAATACCCCAGTTCTGGTTTTCAACCGGAACGTGATTGGAAATAAACCTGTTAATAACCTGGTCTGTGGAAGAAGCCGAAGCATCCGGAAAGGAAATCCCGGAGATTGAGATTAAGATTGCAAGACATATTCCGGGAATATTTTTCAGAGGTACTAACATCTGGTTAATCAATGCAAGATTCTTTCAAGAATTTAAATTTACAAAAAATCTTTCTAACCCTCTTAAAAGCGCTGTATGATTTCAGATCAATAGCTGAATCCAAGTTTCTGAAGACCTGTTCTGACTTCCGGACTTGACATGAAAAGATCCCATATCAGGCCAGATCTGTAGTTTTCGATCATAACTACTATCGGACCCTGATCGATAGCGAGATATCGCTCAGGATACCAGTTACTTTGTTCGCTGAAAGCATCATAAAAACCATAAATCCCCCATATTTTGCTACCAAGTAAATAATAAAAATGTTTCATGGCCTCCATCGATTGATCCGGAGTATATGGAAAAGATGAGAGTGCAGCAGTGGGAGAAATTACTCCAAGATCATTTCTTTCACCAGGGCTATGAGCTGCATATCCATTTAGTGAATAACTGGCAGTCAATCCCCAGCAATCTTTGCTATATCCTGCATACTTATCAGGATTCCTTACACACCATTGCCAGTTAATAAGAGCCTGATTAACATTTTCATGCCAGTAATCTGCATATGAGTCTTTAAGCTGCCTGGGGTCTAAACCCAGATAAGAATAATGTGACCAGAAGAGCGGACCACCATATTCGGAAGAGCCATTGTGATTCAATGCCAGAATATACCCATACTTTTCATGCTCTCCTCTTATTGCACCGTCCCTGGCCCATCCCTTGTGATAGGCAACTGTAGAAACAGGATAAGTCGGAGAAGAAGCTGCAAGTACATATAAGATCAGACATTCGTTATAGCCCTCAACCGGATAATTCATCTTCCAGCCATAATCCGGTGACCAATGCCAGTAAATAACTGATCCCCCTCCTTTAGTAAACCAGTTCCAGTCTACTTCTTTCCATAGTGTGTCAATATCAGAAGCAAGCGTTTTCTCCTGCTCTGATCCGTTGATAAAATATTGTCTTACCGCCAATAGTCCCTGAACCAGATAGGCCGTTTCCACAATATCTGCTCCATCATCATACGTACTGAATGGTTTCACCTTTCCGGTTTCGCCATACAACCAGTGCGACCAGGCCCCATGGAACCTTTCGGCTTTTTTAAGAAATTCCACTATCCTGGAAATACGCTCAACTGCCTCATACCTGGTAATAAAGCCTCGTTCAATACCAACCAGTATTGCCATAAGACCAAAACCGGTCCCTCCTGATGTAACAACATTCACGTCATTTTCGGGATATATGCCATCTTCATGAAACCGTTCGCGTGCCATTCCTGAATTAGATTCAGCTCCATCCCAGAAATATTGAAATGTTCTGTATTGAACCAATGTCAGAAGTGAATCATCTGATATAATTTTAAACTCTGTAGAAAGGTTTTTATCTGTTTTTTTGTCCCTGTTTCCGACACAACCACAAACACCAAAAACAGTCAGAGTGAAGAGAATAAATAACCTGAGGTTTTTCATAGTTTCAATAGGTAAAGCCAAGTTTTATCAAGCCGGTTTGCACTTCAGGGGCAGACATAAACAGATTCCACAGAAGCCCTGTTCTGTAGTTTTCAATCATACAAATAATTGGCCCCTGATCGATAGCCAGGGAAGAGTTAGCCCACCAGCCCTGTTTTATATCAAAGGCATCGTAAAAACCATAATTGCCCCAGAGATGATCCCCAAGAAAATAGTAATAGGTTTTCAATGCATTCAAGGATTGAGTTGGGGTATAGACAATTGAAGAAATGGCAGCTGTAGGTGTAATTACTCCCAGATCATTAGTTGGAGAGTGTGCATTATATCCCCATGGATTATCAGAAGCGGTCAGTCCCCATATCCCGGCGCCATAACCCGGATATTTTTTTGGATTTGCGAGGCAATATGCCCAATTTATAAGTGATTGATTAACATTTTGTTCCCAATAATCAGCATATTGGTCTTTGAGATTTCTGGGATCAAGTCCCAGAAATGAATAATGTGTAAAAAACAAAGGGCCGCCATAGTCTGCTCCCAGGGGCAACACATAACCGTAATAGCTTCTTCCGTTTTTTATACCTCCGTTATTTGCGTATCCTGTCGTGTATACATCCGTTGAAATGGAATGTGTTGTGGAAGAGGCGGCAAGGATGTAGGTGATCAGGGTCTCATTGTATCCCTTAATTTTAAGGTTGTATCCATAATCAGGTGACCATGCCCAGTAGAGATTTTTTTCACCATTGGTAAACCAGTCAAATTCAATTGAATTAAACAAAATATTGATCCTGTCGATTTCTGCGTTCTCTGCCGGCACGTTTGAATCGAGATATTGTCTCATGCAAAGCAGTCCCT
>JGI20214J51650_10003067_pt1 | contig 10481 bp, 10 predicted proteins | sample WetSurMetagenome_FD_51650 | JGI IMG/M metagenome (IMG submission 51650)
GGCTAAGCCTTGGGGCGTCGACAAGTGGTAAGTCACCAGCCTTTGGAGCTGGCAATCCCAGGTTCGAATCCTGGCGCCCCAGCTTTTAATCGTTTGTTGGTTTTGAAATAAATGAAATGGGTCTTAAGGGTAGGGGAATGTTAAACGAATTCAAATTATTCGCAGGTAGCGCAAACGAGCCGTTAGCGAAAAAAGTCGCTAATTGTCTCGGTACAGAGGTTTCCCAATGTACCTTGAAGCGCTTTTCTGATGGTGAGATATTTTTCCAGATAAACGAGAATATCCGCGGNATGGATGTCTTTATTTTACAGTCAACCAACCCGCCAGCAGAAAATCTGATGGAGTTGTTCATCATGATCGACGCCTGCCGAAGGGCCTCGGCCAGGAGGATTACCGCGGTTATTCCGTATTATGGTTATGCCCGTCAGGATCGTAAAGACCAGCCGCGGGTCGCTATTACAGCTAAATTAGTAGCCAACTTGATCACAACAGCCGGGGTCGATAGAGTAATGCTTATGGACCTTCACGCCTCCCAGATTCAGGGTTTTTTCGACTGCCCATCCGACCACCTTTATTCATCAAAGGTTTTTAATGGACATATCAGACGGCTTAACTTGCATCCGGCGGTGGCGGTTACTCCAGATGTCGGTTCAATCAAGCTGGTTCGAGCTTTTGCCAAGGACCTTGATTTCAGTATCGCCATTATCGATAAAAGACGACCCGATATCAATAAAGCCGAAGTCATGAATATCATCGGTGAGATCGATGGGAAAAACGTAGTGATACGAGACGATATGGTGGATACGGCAGGCACTCTGTGCGAAGCTGCAGTTGTTTTAAAGGAAAAAGGCGCCAGGAAGATCATAGCTGCTTGTACCCATGCAGTTCTTTCGGGGCAAGCAATCGAAAAAATAAATAATTCTCCGATAGAGAAGGTTTTCGTAGCAGATACGATTTATAATCCCGCTGAAAAGCTTAGCCCAAAGATCGAGGTGCTTTCGGTATCCAATCTTTTCGCTGATGCGATTGTTCGGGTCCATGAAGAAAAATCGCTTTCCAGCTTGTTTGAAGCATAAGAAAGCGGGTTGGGCAGGATACGATAATTGTTTAAATAGCCTAGCAAAAGCGAACATGCGAACTAATTTTGTAAGGGATAATATTTAATTTAACAATAGGAGCAATCATGAAAGAAGTAACAATTGATGTTAAAAGCCGCCAGACAAGCGGCAAAGGCGTTGCCCGGAAGATGCGGGCTCTCGGCAAAATACCCGGAGTAGTTTATGGCCGGGGAGAGACGCCGGTGGCCATAGAATTGGATCATGGCCATTTTCATAACGTAATGCGCAAGGCATCCAGCGAAAATCTACTCGTCAATTTGAATATCGACGGCGTTAAATCGGATAAGATGGCGCTTATTCGCGACGTGCAAAGGGATCCGATTGATGGCAAGCTGATCCATATCGATTTTCAGCATATTTCACTGACGGAGAATATTCGTGTCCATGTACCGATAGTTTTGGAAGGGGTACCGGATGGCGTGAAGAATTTNGGTGGAATNGTAAACTGGATGGTGCGTGACGTGGAAATATCGTGTTTACCAGCCAATATTCCNGATCGATTTGTTCTGGATATTGCCCAGCTTAAGATTCATGAATCGCTGCACGTAAGGGATATCGTAGCCGAAAATATTGAAATCCTGGAAAACGCCGATGAGACGATAGTCTCAGTGGTGCCGCCTACGATCATTAAGGAAGCCACTCCGACAGCCGCCGAGGGTGAAGCTGCTGCCGCTGCCGCCGCTGCGGTACCTGGTGAGGAAGGTCCGGCTGAGCCCGAGGTAATTGCCGAGAAAAAAGCTGAAGAGCGCAAAGCCGAGCGCGAAAAGGAAAAGGGCGACAAGAAATAATCAATTTCATTAATTCTAAGGCTTTGTAATTCGATTATCGGATTACGAGGCCTTTTTTTTGCCATTTAATTATTAGCCGTTTGTTTATTTAATTAATTCCGGGGAATACTTAAAGGAATTCAAAATTAGATTATGGATTTAGCAAATTAGTTGTAAAAAAGACTATAATTTCGTATATAACAATATGGGTAATCCGGTGATTGAGCCTGTAGAGACAGGTGCTATAGATATGGCCGAAGTAAGAAAGCAGCGCTGGCGCTGGTTGGCGTGGCTGCTGACTTTCAGGCTGGAGGAAATAATGGCGGTATTCGCTATACCCCCAATCATATACTATACTTTGAAAGCGTATTTTTATTACCAGGCCCAGGGCCATATCCCAGAAATATTTTTAGCAGATATCAGCCGCGTTTTCTGGATTGCCATTTTTGCCATAATCGGGACTATCATAGTCAGATACAAACCGCAATGGGAGCTGTTCCATTCTATATTGCCTTTAGCATACTGCCTGGCAGTCTACACTAACCTACATGATACTATTCCGTTTATGAATCCTCACGATATTCATTTCGCGCTTATCCGGATCGATCAATGGCTTTTTAGCGTTCAGCCATCAATTTGGACCGAGCAATTTGTGCATCCCTGGCTTACCGAAACATTCTCATTTTGCTACTGGAGCTATTTCCTTTTGATTCCTCTATTACCGGCTATTCTATATTACCAAAAGCGATATNCACAATTTAGGGAAGTAGTAATATCAACCATATTTTGTTTGTATGCCGGCTATATTTTATATGTCATATTCCCAGCCGTATCTCCCAGCATCATTCTCAAGGATTTGTATACAGTCCCGCTCAACGGTACCCCGTTTACTGATGCCACTATTGGATTAGCCAATACATTGCCATCTGATGTCAGGGATGCTTTCCCATCCTTGCACGCCGGAATTGCGTTTCTTTCGCTTATATTTGCCTGGAAATATCTACGTCGCGTATTCTGGGTGATCCTGCCGATCTGTACGGGGCTGGTACTTTCGACTATTTATCTTCGGCATCATTACTTTATCGATCTCCCGGCCGGATTTCTTCTGGGGTATCTTGGATATAAATATAGCGGCCGGATAGATTCCTGGTGGCGTTTAAAACAATCCGCATTTTAAATACACGAGCTAAGATGCCAACTATAGCTTTTGCCTCAGTGGGTTGTAAGCTCAATCGTTATGAAATTCAGGTTATGTCGGAAGCGCTTCGGCCTTACGGCTTTGAAACCGTTCCGTTTTCCAAGCCGGCCGATTGCTATGTTATCAATACTTGCAGCGTAACATCAGATGCCGATTTGTCGTCGCGCCAGCTAATCAGACGAGCCAGAAGGCGAAATCCGCTCGGTAAAGTTATTGCAACCGGATGCTACGCACAGCTTCAACCTGATGACATCAAGGAACTTGATGTTGACGCTGTAATTTCAAACCGCGATAAGGAAAATCTGCCTGCGGTTATTTGTCAGTTATTCGATATCCATGTCAATCTCGACGGTAGGGGCAATATCCCGATTATTACCGGAATGATGGGGATGACGCGCGCTTTTGTGAAAATTCAGGATGGCTGCGATGACGAATGCACGTTTTGCACGATATGGATGGCACGAGGNCCGGTTCGGTCGCGTCAAGTATATCAGATTATCGAGGAAATTAACAAACTTTCGGAAAACGACTATAAAGAAGTGGCTCTAACTGGTGTTCATATCGGAAAGTATAATAATGATGGACTTGATTTCACCGGTTTACTCAGGACGCTCCTATTGGGAACATCAATCCCTCGTATCAGACTTTCGTCACTGAACCCAACCGAGATTACGGATGACCTTATCGCACTTATGATAGAGCATAAAAGGCTTTGTCCTCACATCCATCTTTCGGTGCAAGCGGGCGACGACGGTATTCTTCAGGCAATGGGCAGGAAATACAGGGCGGCCGATGTTTTAGCGATTACAAAGCAACTGACAGATTCTATTCCCAATATCACCATTGGGGCTGATTTCATCGTCGGATTTCCCGGGGAATCTATCGAAGCATTCGAGAATACCAGGCATCTTATAGCTGAAGGCGATTTTCATCATTTGCATATTTTTCCTTATTCGGATAGGCCCGGTACCAATGCTTCTATTTTAGATGGAAAGGTTACTGCAGGGGAGAAGGCCCGTCGGACGGCAATGCTTCGGGAGTTGGGGCATACCAAAAGGATACAGCATCTCGAATCTTTCGTCGGCAAGCCGTTACATGTTCTCTTTGAAAACAGAGAATTGAAGAGCAATATGACCGGGCTTTCGGATAATTACTTACGAGTCGATGCGGCGCTGGACCGGCGATTCCTGGGTGAAATCGTGGAGGCAGTGCCTTATGAAATCTGCGGCGATCATTTGATAACTAATGCTATTACAGGAACAGTCCCCGACAAAAAAGAGTTGACTTTTTAGAGTGAATGAAGATATACTTTACGGCCCTCAGAGATGAGGATAAACCGTAGATTTAATTAGTAAATATGCTTTGAAAATGGCATATTTTTTTAGAAGCGGAATTGTGAAAAATATCACGCTTTACGAGGCAATAGATGTTTGAAATCTTTTTCCCCATCGCGCTGNTATTTTTATTCGCTTTGGCGGTGGTTCTGATAATGATATATCTGCCAAAGCTTTTNGCATCAAATACGGGAGGGCGGCGCAAGATATCGCCTTACGAAAGCGGCATCGAGCCCGAAACTGACGCTCGCTCGCGGTTTCCGGTCAAGTTTTATATGATAGCGATACTATTTATCGTTTTCGATCTGGAAATCGTTTTTCTTTACCCCTGGGCCTTGATACTACGACAGTTAAAAATGTACGCCTTTGTAGAGATGCTGATATTCATTGGAATTCTGCTTTTAGGGTACCTGTATATCATTAAAAAGGGGGCCTTGAAATGGGAATAGAAAAATATCTGCCTGATGGCATTCTTTTGACAACGGTCGAGAAGGCAGTCAATTGGTCGCGGAAATCATCGATTTGGCCATTGGGTTTTGGANTGGCNTGCTGCGCAATAGAGATGATGTCAAGCTTTGCCTCGCGGTATGACCTGGCGCGTTTCGGCATGGAGATCATGCGCCCATCGCCGCGGCAAGCTGACCTGATGATTGTGGCCGGACGAGTCTCGGTCAAGATGGCTCCGGTAATCAGGCAACTTTATGATCAGATGCCCAATCCCAAGTATGTGATCTCGATGGGGGCTTGCGCTTCCACTGGCGGCGTGTTCAATAATTACGCTATCGTCCAGGGCGTGGATAGAATATTGCCGGTGGATGTATATGTCCCCGGCTGTCCGCCCAGGCCGGAGCAGCTGATTGACGGCATTCTAAAATTGATGGAAAAAATCGAGCATCAGAAGCTCAGACAAGAAGCTTAAACGATGTCATTAACTGAAGAGAAACTGAAAAAAGAGTATTCGGATAAGGTAGTAGAGATATATACTTTCAGGGGCGATCTAAATGTCATCCTGAAACCTCAGGATATTCCGGAGATCTGCCGGTTCCTCAAAACCGATCCCGATCTTAAGTACAATTTCCTTACCTGCATAACTGCGGTTGATTATCTGGAAATGAAGGATAAGCGGTTTGAAGTTGTCTATATGTTATTCTCGATTCCCAAGCATTTCAGGGTAACGCTAAAAACGCGGATCGAAGAGAATGAGGAGATTCCGACCTTGACTTCCTTATGGAGCACGGCCAATTGGCAAGAGCGCGAGGTTTACGATATGTTCGGGATCAAATTTTCAGGCCATCCCAATTTAGCTCGTATTTTGATGGATGAGGATTGGGTAGGATATCCTCAGCGTAAGGATTTTCCATTAACGTACGAAGTGCCTAATTTCAGTTACAATAAAGAGGAAATCGATACCAGGAAAAACGCACCCTGGAGGGGAGACGAGTGGCCAAACGAGAAACAATGATTCTCAATATGGGTCCTCAGCACCCGGCCACGCATGGCGTTCTTAGAATCGAGCTTGAGCTTGATGGCGAGACGGTAATCGAGGCTCGGCCGATTATCGGTTATCTCCATACCGGAATCGAGAAAAATATGGAGGCCAAGACTTATCTCCAGGCCCTGACCATGACCGATCGGATGGACTACCTGGCGCCTCTTTCCAATAATCTAGTTTATGTTGGTGCGATTGAAAAACTCATGCAAATCGAGGTTCCGCCGCGGGCTGAATATATCAGAGTCATATTAACTGAGCTGACCCGCTTGAATTCTCATCTTGTCTGGATAGGAACTCATGCTATCGATCTGGGCGCAATGTCGATGCTGCTCTACGCTTTCAGAGAGCGCGAAAAGATCACGCAAATGTATGAGTTTGTATCGGGTGTGCGGATGATGGCCTCCTATTTCCGAGTTGGCGGGCTTGCGCAGGATGTGCCGGTCGGCTTTGATAAACGGGTTAGAGATATACTGGATACATTCCCGGCCAAGATTGACGAATATGAGGGATTGTTAACAGATAACAAGATTTGGCGAAACCGTACCACCGGCGTGGGTACAATCACGATTGATGATGCTATCGATGCCGGCTTATCTGGTCCGAGTATCAGGGGAAGCGGCTTGGCCTGGGATGTTCGCAAGTCAAACCCCTATTCTTACTATGATAAGTTTGAATTTGATATTCCGATCGGCAAAAACGGCGATTGTTACGACCGTTACATAGTTCGTTTGGAAGAGATGCGCCAATCGCTGCGAATTATCAGACAAGCAGTAGATGGTCTCCCCGATGGGCCGGTAAGAATTGATGATCGTAAGATAACGCCACCTCCCAAGATTGAAGTTTTAACCGGAATGGAGCAATTGATTCATCATTTCAAACTGGTGGTGCACGGTTTTCAACCACCGGTTGGCGATGTTTATTTTCCAATCGAATCGCCAAAGGGAGAGATCGGCTGTTATCTGGTTTCTGACGGTACAAAAAAACCGTACAGGGTACATTTCAGGCCGCCATCATTCATAAATATTTCAGCGTTCAACAAGCTGGTTGCTGGTCGGATGGTAGCCGATGTTGTGGCATGCATTGGGTCTCTCGATATCGTCTTAGGGGAAATCGATAGGTAGTACGGAGCGGGCTTTGGAGAAAATAGAGAAACTTTCAGATTCATCGATAAAAGAGATTGAGCGGTTCAAGGGTCTTTATCCAAATCGGAATTCCGCGGTTTTGATGGTGCTTCATGTAGTCCATCAGCAGTTCGGCTTTCTGGATCGTGAAGCTTTGAGAGAGGCTGCAGAGATAATGGAATTGCCGTATATCGATTTCCAGCAGGCGGCCAGTTTCTACACCCTTTTTCCAAATAAACCGATGGGAAAATATCATATTCAGGTTTGCCGCACTTTGGCATGTCACCTGCGGGGAGCGGAAGAGCTTACGGCCTTGTTGAAGAAAATACTGGGAATCGGCATTGGCGAAGTAACCAACGATGGTTTGTTTTCGCTATCTGAAGTTGAGTGCCTGGGCTCTTGTGGCACGGCACCGGTGATGCAGATAAATGAAATCTATTATGAAAATCTGACACGGGCTCGTGTCGATGAGATCTTGGATGATTTAAGGAAAAAAGCTCGAAATGGCTGAGTTCGAGAAAATACTTTTCAAATATATAGATTCACCGGATCAGGACCGGATCGATACCTATATCAAAAATGGGGGGTATGCCGCTTTAGAGAAAGCGATAACCACCATGAAGCCCGAGGAAGTAACGGATGAGGTAATAAAATCGGGACTTCGCGGACGGGGCGGCGCTGGATTCCCGACCGGTCGGAAATGGTCGTTTCTTCCCAAAGGAATTGATAAGCCGGTATATCTATGTGTGAATGCTGATGAATCTGAACCGGGAACATTTAAAGACCGCGAACTGATCGAGCGCGAACCACATCAGGTTCTCGAGGGAACGTTAATTACAGCTTATGCTATAAAATGCAAAATCGCATTTATCTATATTAGAGGGGAGTTCGCTTACGGGGCAAAGCAACTCAACCGAGCTATCGATGAAGCCCGCGCCAGAGGATTTGTTGGTAAAAATCTTTTTGGAAAAGGTGTCGATATCGAGGTTATCGTTCATCGGGGCGGAGGGGCATATATCTGCGGTGAGGAAACCGCGTTGCTCACCTCGCTTGAGGGCGGCATGGGATATCCGCGAATCAAGCCCCCGTTTCCAGCGGTAGCGGGCCTGTATGGTTGTCCCACAATTATTAACAATGTCGAAACGCTGGCCAATATTCCGCACATTATAAACCGTGGCGCATCCTGGTTTACCACAATCGGGACACCAAAATCTACCGGCAGTAAAATTTTCTGTATGTCGGGACATGTCAATAAACCCGGCAATTATGAGCTTCCGATGGGAGTGCCGCTGAGAGAATTGCTCTTCGAACATGCTGGTGGAGTACGGGATGGCCGAAATCTAAAAGCTGTCATCCCCGGCGGGTCATCGGTACCGGTACTAACGGCGGACAAGATCGATGTACGTATGGATTTCGAATCGCTGGCAGAAGCCGGAACGATGCTTGGTTCGGCGGGGGTGATGGTTTTGGATGAGACCACCTGTATTGTCCGTACTGCTCAAAATCTTGCCCACTTTTACCAGCATGAATCGTGCGGTCAATGTACCCCCTGCCGTCAAGGAACCTATTGGATGTTGGCAATATTGCACCGTATCGAGCATGGCCAGGGGACGATGGAGGATCTGAATACATTGACCGATATCTGCGATAATATCGAGGGGAACACGATTTGTCCGTTAGGTGATGCCGCTGTGCCGCCGGTCAGGTCGACTATCCGCCAATTCCGGGAGGAGTACGAGTATCATATCACTCATAAAAAATGTCTGCCCGGTACCAGCCCCGCGAGGTTTGAATAAAAGCTATGGCCGATAATATCACACTTACGATAGATGGACGGAATGTCGAGGTCCCCCCGGGAACCTTAATCCTCCAGGCAGCCAAAATGCTGGGCATCGTCATTCCCACATTTTGTTATGATGATCGCCTCCGTTCGGTGGGGGCTTGCCGTATGTGCCTGGTTGAGGTAGAGAAGTCGCCCAAACTGGTGGCTTCCTGTGCTACTCCAGTTGCGCCAGGCATGGTGGTGTATACCACGTCTCCAAGAGTGATTAAAGCCAGAAAAGGCGTCCTGGAATTTTTATTGATAAACCATCCTCTTGATTGCCCGACCTGCGATAAGGGTGGCGAGTGCCCGTTACAGGACTTGACCTACGATTATGGCCCCACTACATCGCGCTATAAAGAAAATAAAATCCGCTTTATCGAGGATATCAATCAGAAGTTCGATGAAATTAAGCTTGGACCTGAGATTCTAATTGTTCGTAACCGCTGTATCATGTGCTACAAATGCATTCGTATCGTGCGCGAACAGGCCGGAGAAGCCGATTTAGGAGTGTTCAAGCGCGGCGCATTTGCTAATATTCATGCGTTGGACGAATTGGCGTTCGCTGACGAGTTTTCAGGTAATACTGTTGAGTATTGTCCGGTGGGGGCGCTTCTTTCAAGTTCTTTCAGATATAAAATTCGCGACTGGCTTTTAAAGCATACCAGCTCGGTTTGCAATCTTTGCCCGGTGGGCTGTAACATGAGGCTTGATTGGTCAGGTGATAAGGTTTATCGCCACATGTCTCGTCGCAATGATGAGGTTGAGCAGGGCTGGCTTTGCGATCGTGGCCGTTACGGATTTGATATTACGGGAGCCGAGGATAGAATCTTAAAACCGCAAATCAAGCGCGGCGCCTCGCTTGAACCTTGCAGTTTCGATGAGGCGGCGATGGTAGTGGCCAAGCATCTGCGGAAAATCATCGATGAAAACCGAGGTTCCGAAGTGGCCGCGGTTGGTTCGGCGCTTCTCTCTAATGAAGAAGCTTATGCAATCAGGCGTTTCTTCAATGAAGTTATAAAAACATCTGAGATTGATTTCCAAACCGATACAACGCAACCATTAGAGGCGGAGCAGATTGATCTTATCGGCTTATCGGGTACCCTTGGAGATTTGGAATCTGATCCGCTCTTTTTATTTGTTGGATGCGATCCCGCCGTTGAACAACCAGTAGCTACCTTACGAATTAAAAAAGCGATATCGGCAAATAAAGCAAAAGCGATTTTCCTTGGCTCTTACGATAAGAGGCTGGGGAATTTTCCAACTAAGAATGTCAGGATACCATTTGGCCTTGAACCGGAGGCGCTCGATTATATAATATCCGTACTTTCGGGCGATAACTCCGGTGGCGATTCAAGGTTTGATTCTGAACCATTATTAAAAATCGCGGATTTAATAAGGCAAACGGGAAAAGTTCATATTATTTCTGGGCGAAGTTTTTTCAATCATTTCAATCGCGATAAATTTCTTTCATCCCTTCTGGCCTTGAAGAAAGTTTCGAACGGTAAGCTTTCGATTCTACCGTCGCAGGGGAATTTTATCGGCGTCTCTCATTTTGGGCTGTTCGGCGAGCCTGAGCATTCATTCAGTAAAATTTTGGAGCGAATAGACGCCGGTGAGATCAAAACG
>JGI20214J51650_10003068_pt1 | contig 10475 bp, 6 predicted proteins | sample WetSurMetagenome_FD_51650 | JGI IMG/M metagenome (IMG submission 51650)
GCCCCGCCACATCGAGTTTCAGATCCTCGCCGATACCCATGGCAATGTCGTCCATCTCGGTGAACGGGAGTGCTCTATCCAGCGCCGTTATCAGAAACTAGTGGAAGAATGCCCCTCCCCCGCCATTACCCCGGAGCTGCGCCGGGAAATGGGCCGCATTGCCGTCCGCGCCGCCAAATGGGTCCACTATGAAGGTGCCGGTACTATCGAATTCCTCTTTGCCGACGGCCGGTTCTATTTCCTGGAAGCCAATACCCGTATCCAGGTCGAACATCCCGCCACTGAGATGGTAACCGGTATCGATATTGTTAAGGAACAGATTATTATTGCTGACGGTAAGCCATTAAGTTTCCGGCAGCGGGATGTCCATCAAAACGGCTGGGCTATTGAATGCCGCATCAATGCCGAAGACCCGGAAAATAATTTCGCTCCGTCACCGGGTAAATTGCGCCACTACAGATCCCCGGGCGGTATTGGAGTGCGGGTGGACAGCGGCGTCCATACCAGTTATTCCATCCCCCATGTGTATGACCCCATGATTTCCAAGCTGATCGTCTGGGGCCGTGACCGCCAGGAAGCTATCTTACGCATGCGGCGGGCTTTGTATGAATATATCGTCGTAGGGGTAAAAACAAACATCCCCTTCCATAAAGCCGTCATGGAAAATCCCCGCTTTGTCGCCGGTGAGTTGAGTACTCATTTCATTACTAATGAGACTACGCTGCTCGACGATATGAGACGCATAAAGGAACGTGAGAAGCCTCTCGAAGAAAAATTATCCCAGATTTTCGAGGACAAGCGACGTGTCGCCGCGATCGCTGCTGCCACCCATGTCGCCCAGCTGTATGCCCGTTCCCGGCAGGCCGATCCCCCGGACCAACCCTAAGACAGTTGCTGAATCCTTCAGTTTTATCCGGTCTCTTTGCATGCCAGGTAGATGTTGGCGAACAGCTTGTCTATTTTGTTCAGAGGTGTGGAGGCGAAGGCGACCCGTAATACGGCTTTCTCGGCGTAGCAGATCACCCCGGTGCTGTATTTGTTCAGCAGTAGTTCCCAGACCTTTTCCGGGTCCACCTTTTTTAGCCTGGTACACATGAAATACCCGGAATTGAAGGGCAGTGCTTCGAAGTATTCCTTGTATTCCGGGTGTTGCTTGAATACGGCCTTGACCCGGGCATACCGCTCGCCGATCTTTTCTTTATTCGTTTGCTTTTCTTTAGCGTAATTCCCGGAATTGATGGACCTCAAGTAAAGTGACTGCGAGACATGGGCGGAATTGGAGATATTACCCCTGATCGCCCCTGCTGTCTTGTCTTCCAGTGCTTTGTATAACTCTTGGCTGCCGTTCTTGATGCCGAAGGTGAGGAAGCCCACTCTTAGCCCCCACGCATATTCTTCTTTAGTCAGGCCGTCGGCCTTTACCGCCAGGATATTCTCGTGGCACTGCGCCAACCTGGCGAACAGGGACTCGGTCATCACTTTGTCCTCGAAGACCAGGCCGAAATAGGAGTCATCCAGCACCACCACCAGCTTGTTGCCGGCCTGGGCAGCTTCTTTCAGGACCTGGATGATTTTCTCCCCTTCGGTTATCGTCGGCGTATAGCCCGAGGGGTTGTTGGGGAAGTTCAGCACCACCATTTTCTTTCCCGTTCGTCCCGATTGTAAAGCATTCCTTAGTGCTTCCAGATCGAGCGCCCCGTTCTTGAAAAGGTTGAAAAATCTCAGCTTGCCGCCGTAGGCATTGCCGAAAACCAGGTCGTAATTTTCCCAGTATAAGTCGGATATTATGACTTCGTCGTTTTCGTCAATGAACAGGTATCCCGTGATGCTGAGCCCGTTGGTCACCCCGCAGGAGACTACCGGCGTGCTGATTTCCTGTGTTCCCAGCGACGGGTTCTTGGCTCTGACTAGTTCCTTCCACTTATCTCGTAGTGGTTTTAACCCTTCACTCGGGGCATATGGAAAAGCGTCCTTGCTGTCTATCTCCAGCAAGCCGGCCATGCTGGGCAGCACCATGGGTCTGCCGTCATCCTCGTATGCGGTGCCGATGGTCGCATTAATCTCTTTGCCTTTGGCGGCTGCCCCTTGTGCCAGGATGCCTTTGGCCGGATAGTAGATGGCCTTGCCTCTTTTTGATAGTAATTCATATACAGTGGCATTCTGTGTCCGCAGGATACGGTTGAGTTCCTCGGCTTGGGGATTCAATGTTTCCATCTTCTGGCCTCCCTCTAACTAGGCATGAATTGGATTATTATACCGGATTTTATGAAACAACGTAGGTTTTCTTCCCTGAGCACAAAAAACGGGACGCTAGTTTAGTACCAGCGTCCCGTTTTTGTTTAAATATTAGTCTTATTTCGCAGCGGGTTGTTTTTTCTCCCGGTGCACCAGACTATACACCGCCGGTATTACGAGTAGCGTCAGGAAGGTTGAACTCACCATACCTCCGATCACCACGATCGCCAGTTCGGCGCTTATTGTCGCTCCTTCACTGACAAAGATGGCCATGGGTATCATCGCCAGGATAGTGGTCAGGGCGGTCATCAGGATGGGCCGCAGGCGGATTTTACCTCCCTCGAACAGGGCTTCTTGAATAGTTAGCCCGCTCTTACGCTGTTGCTCTACCATGGTGACCAGCACAATGGCATTCGTTAAGACGATGCCTACGAGCATCAATAAGCCCATTAACGCCGATACCCCCAGCGTATGGCCGGTGATGAGTAAAGCAAGCATCGAACCGATGAATGCCAGCGGAATACTGACCATAATGATTAGTGGATTGATGATAGAGCGCATCATGAGGATTACGATTGCCAGCACGATGAAGATGGCAATCAAGATGGCGATGAACATTTGCGAAAATGTATCTGTCATCATTTCGCTGATGCCAGCTGCTTTAATTTCTACCCCGGGATGAGCTGGCAGGGAGTCTATTTGGGCCTGGACTGACTGGTTTACCGCACCGACGTCTTTGTCTGTGATTGTTCCCGATATCGTCGCTGAGAGCACTGTGTCTGTATGACTGATATGGGACGGAATTTCCACGATGGCTACATCAGCCAGGTCGTTTAGGGTTACCGATTGCGGGTAGCCTATCTTCAGATTTTTAGCCTGTTCCACATCGTTCAAGGTATTGGTTACCCCTTTGATATAGATGGCATAACTTTTATTATCCAGTGTTACCGTTTTGCCGGGGATTTCCCCACCGTTCATTAAAAGGGTGAATTCCTGCTGCATCAGGGAGAGTTGTTCCATCGATAACCCCGAGGTAGCTACCTTCATCATATTTATATTGATGGTCAGGTCCGGTATTACCGTTGTCAGGTCGCTTTGCAGGTCTTCGATGCCACTGACTTTCTGTAGTTTTTCCAGGAGTTGCGAGGTTACTTCCGCGATATCTTCCTGCTTGTCTCCCTGGATCGATAGGCTCAGGGTAGAAGAAGAGAACGCTCCGCCCATGCTCGAACTGGAGCCGGAATTGACGGAGATGAATCCCTCGTTGGTGATGTCCTGACAGGCTGTACTTATCGCCGCCGCCTCTTTTTCTATGTCTGCCTTTGGTTTCAGGTACACCGTTATCGCCGCTGTATTGGACCCGCCTCCCTGTGATGCACTCATGATACCGGAAATGGAAGTGGATGTGCCGATGGTCGAACTAAAACTCCTGACTGCCGGGTTTTCACTTAAAAGCGCTTCTACCCTGGCGGTAACGTCGCTGGTTAAACCGACATCGGCGATGGCGGGCATGGCGATGTTGATGGAAATGGTGGCTTCACCCATCGAACCGGACATGAAGGATGTCCCGGTCAATGACAGCAGGCCGACACTCCCGAAAAGCAGTATCACGGCGGTTACTATTACAGCCAGGCGGTGGCCTAGTGTCCACCTTAGCATGCCCAAATATATTTTCTGGTACCAGTTGTCCTTTGGTGCGGTGACCGGTTTGGTTTTTGCCCCCATCAGCCATTTGGACAGGGCAGGGATCAGTGTCAGGGCTACTAATAAGGAGGCTAACATGGCAAAGGTAACTGTGAGGGCAAAGGGAACGAACAGTTCTCCCACGATGCCGCCTACGAACATCAACGGGATAAAGATCGCTACCGTCGCCAGGGTTGCCGTAGTAATCGGATTGGCGATTTCCCTGGCTCCTTCGATCGCCGCGGTCTTAAAGTTTTCCCCTTTTCGCATACGACGGTAAATTACTTCCACGATTACGATGCTGTCATCGATCAAACGGCCTACCGCTATCGCCATGGCACTCAGGGTAAGTATATTCAAGGTTGTTCCTGTAAGGCGCATGCAAAGGAAACCGATGAAAATGCTTAAAGGTATCGAAATTGCCGTTATCAACGAAGCACGGACCGTCCAAAGGAAGAAAAAGACTACGAGTACGGCCAGGATGCCGCCGACGATTGCCTTTTCCTGGAGTTGGGCAATATTGGCTTCGATAAAGTCCGATTGGTCGAATACTACATTGATTTTCACCCCATCGCCCAGGTTGTCCTGTAATACATCGATCAACTTGTTGACGGTATTGGCTACCTCGACTGTATTCGACTCTTCTGTTTTGGTGACTGACAGGCTGACACTTGGTTTGCCATCTACCCGGCTGATCGATGCTGACGGCGGCGGGCTTTTACTCACCGTTGCCACATCACCCAGTGTGATACCTGTCCCCAGCGGCGTATTTGCGACGGCTTCCAGGGATGTATAATCATTCCCCAATAAACCTGCTACCTGTGCCATCGAGACGCCGTACTGGTTCATTTTTCCCGGATCCGGTGACACTATGATTTCGTCTTTTTCCCCGCCCTCGCTNTCGACTCTCAGTACCCCTTCTACCTTGGTTAATACAGGGATAATTTTAGTCTCTGCTATNTCTTTGAGTTCTTCTGCCGGCCGGTTGCCCGTCAGACTCAGATTCATCAAGGGGATCATATTCATATTGATAGGAACGATTTGCGGGTTGGCACTGATGGCGTCCGTCATCTTTGGTAGACTGGTGACCGCCTCAGGCAGTGCCAGCTGGNTGATGCCTTCGTTCAGGCTCCTCGTGACCTCGGTCATGTCTGTGCCGAATTCAAATTCGGCCATGACCAGTGATACCCCGGCGGAAGAAGTGGAAGTCACGTGCTTTAAACCTTTTTCCGCCCATTTTTCCCATACTAGTTGCTCGATCGGTGCCGAGACTTCGTTGGCTACTTTTTCCGGGGTGGCTTGCGGATATATCGTAACCACCGTACTGTAAGGTAGGCTGATATCGGGGATAAGCTCCGTCTTTAATCCCATGAATCCCCAGACAGATACCCCGGCCAATACTGCTGCCAGTAGAATGGTAATGAATCTGCTATACAGCGCCCACTTGGTGATATGCCACATAAAAACTCCTTTCCTTAGAAAGGCCTCTGTTATTGTCGATGTCCAATCTTTCTGCGTCGATGCTTTTGGATGGCGGACTCAGGAGACCTGTCTCTGTAATATATAATTGGTAATTTTATTGTTTAATTTTNTATACANGGCTAATTCTTCGTCGGTTAAATCATTAAAAAATACGGTAAACTCCTCTATCATTCTATCTTCGAACATCCTGATCTGATCGCCCTTCTCTTCGCACAGCTTGATTTTTATATAACGCCGGTCGGTGTCATTCACCTCCCGGTTCAGGTAACCCCTTTTCACCAGGTCATTGACTTGCTGTGTAGCCGCGCTGCTGCTGATACATAACATAGCCGCCAGTTCTTTTAGGTTGATGCCCCGATTCTCTTTTACCAGGCTTAGAATAAACATCTGGGTCGGGGTAATATCCAGATTGCGGAAGAAAGACGGCGCGATCCTGGCCATTGCCTTATATACCGTTCGGAAATTCTCGATGATATCTGATATCTGTTTTTTTCTATTTATCATGTGTGGTTTGGTAAAATATAACCTGAATTACTAAGTAACTAACTTGCTTAGTACCTGAGTCATTTAGTTCTAAATAGATTAGTTACTTAACTAATATTACAGCATATCATACTAGATATCCGGATACAATAGTGATTTTGTCCTTATTCCCTCATGTGCCAGTATTCGTAGGCCTTGTGTAACGCCAGCGCTCCCCGCTCCATCCCCGGGAAGGCCGGGATGCCGATCGCCTGGAGGTTGCCCATTAGTTCCATGGCTGCCTGTACACTCGGTCCGTCTGAAGGACTTGATACGATGGCCATCACCGGCTTGCTGGTCCGCTGCCGGATATCGCTGAAAGGCGCCAGTTGCGACTCCATGGGCGGCTGCCCCACCGGCCCCCGGTGCATCACCGCGAATAATGCCGTGATGTTGTCGGTGTTGGTATCCCGGATCAGGATATCCAGTATCCGTTTCATCTCCCGACGGTTGGCGTTATACGTATCCACCGGGTTCTTGTAGCCGCCCCCTACGTTTATCCAGAAGGAAACGAACTCAGCGTAAGACTCTTTCGAGAAGGGAGGCAGCTTCAATCCAGCCTCGGCGAAAGCGTCTGAAACTGCCACTGACCCCCCACCCGACCCCCCTACTGCCGCCACCCGGTTGCCTTTCACCTCCGGCAGGTATATCAGGGCTTTTAAGACGTCGATCATATCTTCCATCCGCCCCACCGTGACTGCCCGGCACTGCCGCACCGCTGCATTGAAGATTGCCAGGGGTATCGCCAGCGAACCAGTGTGCGAACTGATCGCCCGGGCTCCTTCGTCGCTGCGCCCGCCCTTCCATATCACTACCGGTTTCTTCGCTGCTGTCTCCCGCAATACCTTGAGGAACCGCCGCCCGTCCCTGATGCCTTCGATATACATCCCGATCACTTTTATCCCGGGGTCCCGGGCGAAGTATTCCAGATAGTCCGCTGCGTCCAGCACGGTCCCGTTACCGAAGCTGGCTACTTTGTTGATTTCCACTCCGTGCAGGTGGGCTTCCGAAGCGAAATTTACGGCGTGGTTGCCGCTCTGGGAAATAAAACCTACCGGCCCGATGGTATCCGAATACTGCATGGCATTCTGTTTGACCCCGGAGGCCGGGCTGAATATCCCCATGCAGTTGGGGCCTACGATATGGAAATTGGCTGCTTCGGCCATCGCTTTAAGCTGGCGTTCCGCTTCTCTCCCGTCCTCGGTGTCCGTCTCGGAAAATCCCGCCGTAAAGAAGTGTGCCGCCCCCACCCCCTTCTTTATCATGTCTGCCAGCATCTTGAATGCCACTATCCGCGGCACAGCCACGATGGCGAAGTCCACTGGTTCCGGGATGTCCAGGATGCTGGGATAATTCTCGATGCCCAGTGCCTTGATCCCTTCGATTTCCCTGGGGTCTATCTGGACGGAATACAGCTTGCCCTTAAAGCCGCTGTTGGCCCGCAGCCACATGTAGTTATTGTCTTTTTTGTCCCCGATCACGGCCATGACCCGGGGATTGAATGCCTTGTCCAGTTTGTTGAAATCTACCTTCAATTTACACCTCGCCGGTGGAATCTCGCCTAATTATTCCCGGTATCGCGATATAGTGCCCGATTTAACGTCGGTTGTCAAAGATACCCGGTCAAAAAACAACCTTCCAAGACATCTGGAGCAGCCCATAAGTCAAAAGGGTTGGTGAATATGTCCTCGCATTTCGCTTTTACTCCGGATTTAGGTTGCCTGTTACTACTAGATTATTCTATTATTGGTTGCCTGNTAAAAATTTGTATCACTAGCCTGTCAANTATCATCTGCGAAGTTAAATATGGCTTTCCGGACAAGGTATAAAATGTAAAGGGGGCAATCGACATGCGGAAATTCAAAAAGGGTGACAAGGTTAAAGTCCGTTTAGATAACCCTTCGCCATACCGGGGCCGTACCGGGGTGGTGCAGCAAGAGCTTCCCCAGGACTCACAGGGATATTGGTACATGGTGGAATTTCAGTCGGCCTGGTCACGTGCTGTCAACCGCTTCGCGGAAAAAGACCTTGAGCCGGCAACTTGACTTGAGTCCTGCCCTGTCGTCCTCTTGCATAATAATGAACTATGAGGCAAAATCGCCGAAAAATATCAAGTGTGCTTGAGGTGGTACTGAATGAATACTGTGATCGTCGAGCAGAATGTTCCCGCCCGTATGCGTGATGGTATAACCTTATACGCCGACGTCTACCGCCCGTCTACCCCGGGACGCTATCCGATATTGTTGAGTCGTTTACCTTACGGCAAACAAGCCGTTGTTTTTCAAAATGTTTGGGCTTTGCTTCAGGCCGGCTACGTGGTCGTTATCCAGGACTGCCGCGGGACCTTCTCTTCCGAAGGCCAATTTGCATATTGTCCCCACGAGGGAGATGACGGCTACGATACGGTCGAATGGGCCGCAGCACTACCCTATTCAACCGGTGCCGTAGGTATGACNGGCGGCTCTTACCTTGGTTGGACGCAATGGTCCGCCGCCNTGCGGCGGCCTCCGCATCTGCGGGCTATCGCTCCTTCCCAAACGTGGTCCGACCACTCNGGGATGCGCTTCCGTGGGGGCGCCTTCGAGCTGGGTGATACCCTGCAATGGCACCTCCAGATGAGCATGGGTAAGCTGACGCGGGAGTTGACCGCCGCCGGCAAGTCCCCGCAAGAGATTGCTAACACCACGCGTATTATCGTCGATTTTATGGACACCTTTACCGGGGACGGTTACAAAGAATTACCGCTGCGCCATATCAAATCATTGGAAAAGGCGGGCCTGGCGGATATCATCGGCGTTCTCCTCGACCTTGGCCCGGGCAACCAGAAGCCGGGGATGAAGATCGATTATGCTGAAGTGGAAGTTCCCTCACTTAATATCGCCGGCTGGTATGATGTCTTTCAACAATATACCCTGGATAACTATATCGGTGCCCGCAAAAACGGCCGCGGCCAGGCAAAGCAGTCTCAATTACTGGTCGGGCCATGGACGCACGGGGTGATGACTGCAGCTCCGGGCATGATGGTCGGCGAAATGAACTTCGGGGCGCGGGCGAGTGGGGCGGTGCTCGTCCCGGAGGTCCAGATAAAGTGGTTCGATCGCTGGCTTAAAGGCATCGACAATGGGGTCGCTTCCGAAGCCTCGGCTGATATCTTCATCACCGGTGAAAACCGGTGGGCTAAAATGCCGGATTGGCCGCCGCCCCGGGCCAAAGAAAAACCCTTGTACCTCGGCGCCAATGGTAGCCTGGATTTCTTAAAACCCGGCGCTAGTAGTAATGATGGTTCCACTACTTATACTTCTGACCCGTTGAATCCTGTCCCTACAGTGGGTGGTAACATTATGCTGGCTCTCCCCGGTGTCCGGGACCAGCGCCTCTTGAGCGCCCGCCCGGACGTCTTGACCTTTACCGGCCGTCCTCTGGATAAATCACTTATAATCGCCGGCCGTATCATTACCGATCTATGGATATCATCATCGGCACCGGATACGGATTTTGTGGTAAGGCTCATCGATCAGCACCAGGACGGCTACATGCATAACCTTTGCGACGGCATCCTACGGGCACGCTACCGCGACTCTTTACTGGAACCTTCCTGGTTGAAGCCGCAGGAAATCTATAACCTGAAGGTAGACCTCTGGTCGGCCGCCCATGTCTTCAAACCCGGCCACCGCATCGTTGTCCAGGTTGCCGGCAGCAGTTTCCCCCGGTGGGAGCGGAACTGGAATACTACTGAAGACCCCGGCGCCGCTACCGGCGGCCAGCCCGCTCATCAAACTATCTGGCACAATAATACTCATCCCTCATGTATCTTGTTGCCGGTACTGGAGTGAAAAACCGCCGGCCCCATTTTAAAGAAGGTNNCGGGATTTAAGGGAAATATAAACGGTTTAGTCTCTCAAATAACCAAAAAGGAAGTTGTTATGAAAGAACTGAAAGGGAAAGTAGCCTTCATCACCGGCGGTGCCAGCGGTATCGGGCTGGGAATCGCTAAAGCTAGTACCAAATACGGGATGAAAGTAGTGATCGTCGATGCGCGTCAAAATGCCCTGGATGAAGCTTCGAGTTATTTCAGGGAGAATAATTTACCCTGTCATCCTATCAAACTGGATGTTACCGACCGCGTCGCCTATGCTAAGGCAGCCGATGAAGCTGAAGCCGTTTTTGGTAAGATCCATGTCCTGGTCAATAATGCCGGGATCGGCTCCATGGGGGCGGTCCAGGATTTAACCTATAAAGATTGGGACTATAGTATGGGCGTTAACCTGGGTGGTGTGATCAACGGCCTGGTCACCATCCTCCCCCGTATCCTTAGGCACGGCGAAGGCGGGCATATCGTGGCCACTTCCTCCACCAACGGTATTGCTGCCACCGGGGTCTCGATTGTATATTGCACGACGAAATTTGCCGTCGCCGGCATGATGGAAGCCCTGGCTACAGAACTCCAGGATAAAAATATCGGGGCTTCTGTCCTGGTGCCCGGCCCTACCCTGACCAACCTTGGCCAGTCTTCCTTTGAAAACCGGCCGGCACATTTGAAGAACGAAGGGGAA